>Ga0082335_1000963_pt1 | contig 66843 bp, 77 predicted proteins | sample Subgrocontami58m_FD_72375 | JGI IMG/M metagenome (GOLD analysis project Ga0082335, IMG submission 72375) | Subsurface groundwater microbial communities from S. Glens Falls, New York, USA - GMW37 contaminated, 5.8 m (SPADES assembly) (version 2) ... | reverse complement strand
AGATTTTCCTGATCCAGTTCCGCTACCAACCAGGCTAAAGCGACTAATTACGGTGTTGGCTATATTTGGTCTGGTCAATTTTCCTGATGCGCTTCTTTTATTGCGAGTGCGCGAGATCGGTTTCTCAGTAACTGGTGTCGTCGGCGCTTACGTTCTTTTCAATATTTCTTACGCACTTCTGGCATTTCCTGCCGGTGCGTTGAGTGATCACTTTCCAAGGCATACCGTCTACTCAATTGGCTTGCTCTGTTTTGGTGCAGCCTACTTGGGTCTGGCACTTACCAAATCGCATTTATTCGCAGTTCTACTCCTGATCCTCTATGGAGGTTTCGCAGCTTGTAATGATGCTGTGGGGAAAGCCTGGGTCTCAACGCTTGCGCCAGATGAAGCGCAAGGTTGGGCTCAAGGCCTTTTTCAGGGGGTAACCGGCGGCGCAATCCTGGTCGCGGGTATTTGGGCTGGTCTGGCGTGGAATCTTGGCGCGGGGGCCGGCACCGTGCCCCTTCTCATCTCTGGTGTCGTTGGCCTTGTGGTTGCGCTGTTGCTATTTAGCGGGCGCCTAGTCAGACATTGATGCCGAGCGGTGGCTTCGCTCACCTCGAGGGGTGGCTTCGCTCACCTCGAGCGGTGGCTTCGCTCACCTCGAGCGGTGGCTTCGCTCACCTCGAGGGGTTGAAAGCCGTTGGACTATGAACTGCAACAAAGCTGTTATCCAGAACCCTTGACATCATTACGAAACTCCCCTGTAATGACGTCTTGACAACCTTGTCAAAGGTGGGCGCTCAGCCTGAGGGCCCCAAACCGAAAGGAATGAACTCATGGTTCACTTGCGCAAGACGAGGTCTAAGGCAGCGCGCCGTGGCGTCGTTCTGGTTGCCTGCGGTACCGTCGGCCTCCTTCTGCTTTCTGCCTGCAGCAGTTCTTCTTCGAGTTCTTCTGCCGCTAGTAGCAGTTCTGGCCCTGCCAAGAAACTCACCATCGCTTTCGTGATGGGAGCCGAAGCAGACCCATTCTTCAAGGCCATGAAAGTTGGCGCCGATGCTGAAGCCGCCGCGAAGAACGTCAACCTAATTTGGCAAGGCGATCCTTCCCAGTATTCCCCGGCAACCCAGATCCCCATCGTGGACCAAGTACTGGCGCAGAAGCCTGATGGTTTAGTGTTGATTCCAACCGATCCAGATGCTTTGCAGGCCTCAGTCACGAAGGCGAACGCGGCAAAGATTCCGGTCGTTAACGTTGACACTCATGTCACCGATCTAAGCCACGTCCTCTCATTCATCACCGGCGATAATGCTGATGGCGGAACGAAGGCAGCCGATGCAATGGCGACTGCAATCGGATACAAAACTGGTGGGAAATACCAGGTCGTCGTCGGTTTGACTTCAGCTACCGCCACCACGAACGTCGCACGCCTTGACGGGTTCAAAGCTCAACTCGCCGCCAAGTACCCAGGCATCACCATCGTCGACCAGGCTTACTCGCAATCACAGCCCGCAAAGGCGAACACCAATGTGAGCAACTGGCTCACCAAGTACCCGCACCTGAACGGAATCTTCGCGATCGACGGCACCAATGCAACCGGTGCTGCCTCTGCGCTACAGGCTAAAGGTCTCGTCGGTAAAGTTGCACTAATCGGCTATGACGCTTACAAGACCAACGTCGACTTGATCAGTCAGGGAGTCTTCACTGCACTCATTGCACAGGATCCAGCAGCTGAGGCAAAGATGGCGATTGACGATCTCGTTGCCTACTTGACGAGCAACGGAAGCACCGCAGGTATCGAAGCCAAGGTAACAATTCCTAACGTTGTTTTGGACAAGAGCACTTCGGCTGCTGACTTACAGAAATACACGTACGTCCAGTAGTTCCTTCGTTGGCCGACCGGCAGTAGCATCACTGATAAAACTGTCGGTCGGCCAACATCACATACCCGCATGAACCCGTTACCGGGAAGAGGGAGAGTAAGTGAGCGCTACCGCGGAACGTGAAAAAGCGGTGAATGAGGAAGGTCAAAGCGCCTCTCTCAAGCATCTGCTTGGTCTGCTTGCGAATCAGCAGCTAATCCTCCTCCTTGTACTAATAGCCATGGTGGCTTTTTTTACAATTCGAAATCCAATCTTTTTCTCGGTCGATGTTTTCGGAAACATACTTCTCGACTGGGGTCCGGTTGTACTCATGGCAATCGGCGAGACCTACGTTGTGATTTCCGGTGGCATCGATCTTTCGGTCGGTTCGAACGTGGGATTCTCCGGCGTTATTGCTGCCTACGTAATGCAAAGCATGACTACCCATCACAGCGGTCAGACAATCACCCTCGCTGTAGGGACATTGGTCGCCGCAGGAGTTGGCACAGGCGTTGGTCTGGTCAATGCACTCTTAATTACTAAAGCGCGGGTGGTTCCCTTCATCGCAACGTTGGCAACTCTTGGTGCCGCGGGTGGAATGTCCATTGTGCTTACTGGGGGAGGACCAATCGCCGGTGGACCTGCCAAGGCGATCAGTCTGAGTGTTCCGTGGTTCGGTCCCTTCTCCTCCCCAGGACTCGTAGTAGTAGTTCTCGTAATTTTGGCTGGGCTCTTTATGCATAAAGCACGCTTCGGTCGGTACACCTTTGCAATTGGCTCTAACTCTTTCGCGGCAAGAACGGCAGGAATCAATGTGCGTAGACATCTAGCCAAGGTCTATGCATTATCTGGATTTCTTGCCGGCCTTGGTGGAATGTTTCTCTATCTTCGTCTTGGCTCAGGCGCACCCACATCTGGTGCGGGTGGTGAACTCGATGCGATTGCAGCAGTAGTAATCGGTGGAGCAAGTCTCTCGGGCGGGGTTGGTCGAATGAGCGGAACGGTGCTCGGCTCGCTGATTCTGACAACCGTCACCAGCGGTCTGATCATCATCGGAGTCGCGCCAAACTGGAAACAAGTCGTTGTGGCGGTTCTAATAGCAGGAGCGGTTTTCGTCCAAGGTCTACGCGCTTGGCGAGGAGAGGGCTCATGACAAACTCCCGCACGCCACTGTATGAAGTAAGAGACGTCTCCACGCCACCGCTCTATGAAGTGAAGGACATCTCCAAGAGCTACGGTTCAGTTGTCGCGCTACACAGAGCTAGCATGGCCGTCCATGCCGGCGAAGTCATCGGATTAGTTGGTGATAACGGAGCTGGTAAGTCGACGCTAGTGAAGGTTCTCTCTGGAGCGCACCATCCCAGCAGTGGCAGCATTTTTCTCGATGGCGTGGAACGTCATTGGAGATCGCCTCATGATGCGATCGGTGCCGGCATCGAGACTCTCTACCAAGATTCAGGGCTTGCTCCGCATCTTTCAGTCGGGGCTAACGTCTTTCTCGGTCGCGAAGAAACTGTTCCAGGACTCCTCGGGAAACTCGGGTTCTTGGCGCAGAAAGCAATGGATGCAAAGGCACACAAAGATTTAGAAAGAGTGGGAATCGCCGTTCCGCCATCCAACCGTTCGATTTCGCAACTCTCCGGTGGACAACGCCAAGCAGTTGCAATCGGTCGAGCAGTCGCCTGGGCGAGCAAGGTCATAATCCTCGACGAGCCAACGAATCACTTAGGTGCTCGTCAAGCTGGAGAAGTTCTAGAAGTGATCAGAGCCGTTAAGGAGAGAGGACTTGGGGTCATATTTATTTCGCACACGCTTCCTCATGTTCTTCAAGTCACCGACAGAATTGTGGTCTTGCGGTTAGGGAAGGTGGTCAAGGATGCACCAACCTCGGAGTTCGACGCCGAGAGTTTGCTTGGCACGATCACCGGACTCATCGAGACCGGATAGCCCTCCTGACTCGCATCAACCACTGCCACAAATGAGAGGTACAGAAGTTGAAAATCTTGTTTGCTGAATTCACTGCGAGATCGGGTTATGAATCACAGGTTGCTGCTTTGGTTAGTGGATTCACGGACGATGTTCGGCGCGAGCCCGGCAACATCTCCTTCGACCCTTACACGCTTTCGGCGAACGAGCGCGGATACATTGTCTTTGAAAGTTATCGTGATGACGTTGCCTTCCAGGAACATCTTGATTCGCCGCACAGTAAAAGATTCAACGCAGAACTTGCCGATCTGGTCGAAGGTAAAGCCTCGATCCTCACCTGGTTGACAGCAGTGGCGTGAGAGCCGGTTGAGTGCGTGTGCCAGCGGGGTTCTCTCGCTAGAGTTGTCGGGTGATGACTACGTTGTCTGAAGACGGTTCAGCGACCAAGGATGTCTCGGGTCATTTCAGACCGACCATGCGCGAGGTGGCCGCACTCTCCGGGGCGAGCCTAAAAACCGTTTCCCGTGTCATCAACAACGAAGGCGGCGTCTCCGAAGTTCTGGTCGAGCGAGTTCTCAAGGCCGCCAAAGTCCTTGACTATCACCGAAATCTTTCGGCCAGCAGCCTTAGACGGAACGATGGAAAGACCAAGACGATTGGGCTGCTACTCGAAGATGTTTCCAACCCGTTCTCCTCGGCCTTGCACCGTGCCATCGAGGATGTCGCCCGACCACGTGACGTGATCGTCTTTGCCGGCAGCCTTGATGAGGATCCCACGCGCGAACGCGAATTGGCGAGTGCCTTTGCAGCCCGCCGAGTGGATGGTCTGATCGTGGTTCCCGCAGGAACCGATCAGAGTTACCTGCTCACTGAACGCCGAGCCGGCACGGCCATCGTCTTTGTCGATCGACCACCGTCTCTATTCGACGCCGATACGGTCGTAGCTACAAACCGCGAAGGCTCGCGCCAGGCCACTGCCCACCTAATCCAGTATGGACATCGGCGCATCGCTTACATCGGCGATTTCGCCACGATCTACACCGGTGCTGAACGGTTGGCTGGCTATACAGAGGCACTTGAGTTTGAACGTATTCCAGTTAAACAAACTCTTATCCGACAAGGCCATCATTCGTCGGAGAGCGCTTATCAAACTCTTATGGAAATGCTAAGTGGTGCTGATCGACCAACTGCAATTTTCGCTAGCCAGAACTTTGTCACTATTGGTGCGATTCGAGCCCTTCGTGAATGTGGCTTGCAGCATGAGATTGCTCTCGTGGGCTTCGATGATCTGCCGTTGGCTGATTTGTTAGACCCACCGGTAACGATGGTGACACAGGACGTTAGCGCGATGGGAGCACTTGCTGCCGAACTGCTTTTTCGCCGGCTCGATGGTGACGCTGGGCCAAGTCAGCACCATGTGCTAGCGACAACTTTGATTCCGCGTGGTTCTGGCGAGATCCGTCCTCTCTAGTCGCTCATGCCCAGCGGTGGCGTCGCTCATGCCCAGCGGTGGCGTCGCTCATGCCGAGCGGTGGCGTCGCTCATGCCGAGCGGTGGCGTCGCTCATGCCGAGCGGTGGCGTCGCTCATGCCGAGCGGTGGCGTCGCTCATGCCGAGCGGTGGCGTCGCTCATGCCACTCTGACATAACGCGATAACGCGCAAAAACCATGGTAATCAGCATCGATTAATAATCGGGACTTATCTGAGGATTCTTATAACGTCCTCGTAGCAAGAAAATTGCTTCGATCCGACTGCAAGAGAGCTGCCTCACCGAAGCGAAGATGAGGTAGACATTGAACTTGGCGCTACAAAAGCGAATTTATCGAGTTCAGTGATGTCAGGATCTACGTCGAATATCTGTTCAAGGCAAGAGGGCTTGCTCTCAACGGCAATGGCAGAACTCTAAGAAACAGTTCGAAGTGAGCGACGCCACCGCTCGGCATGAGCGACGCCACCGCTCGGCATGAGCGACGCCACCGCTGGGCGTGAGCGACGCCACCGCTGGGCGTGAGCGACGCCACCGCTCGGCATGAGCGACGCCACCGCTGGGCGTGAGCGACGCCACCGCTCGGCAAAAAGCCAATCGAAAAGAGAATAAAGTGGGGGATGGCCGAAATTGATCGAGCGCGCTTAGCGCAACTCACGAAGATCGAAACTGCGCGTTTTAGGGAAGCCCACCCTGAGAGTGCGCGATTATTTGATGAGGCAAAGAAAGTCATGCCCGGCGGTGTCCCGATGTCCTGGATGAGCAAGTGGCCTGGTGAGTTTCCCCTCTTCATTAAAGAGGCGAAGGGTGCCCGCTTCACCGATGTTGATGGCCGCGTCTACATTGACTTCTGCCTAGGTGATACGGGTGCGATGACCGGGCACTCGCCAGCAGCCACGGCCAAAGCGGTCAGAGAACAGATCGGTAACGGGATCAGTCTGATGCTCCCCACCGAGGATTCAGTGATCGTTGCAACTGAGTTGGCTCGTCGCTTTGGGTTACCCCTATGGCAATTCACACTTACCGCCACAGACGCGAATCGTCATGCAATTCGCTATGCACGATTGGTTACTGGACGCTCGAAGATCCTTGTCTTCGACCGTTGCTATCACGGCAGTGTGGATGAAACATTCGCAACTCTTGACGCACAAGGCAGAACCGTCGCACGTGAGGGGAACCTTGGGGCACCTGTTCCGCTGGATCTCACGACTCGCGTCGTCGAATTTAATGACCTGGTCGGCGTCGAAGCGGCGCTCGAGCAAGGCGATGTTGCTTGTGTTCTTACTGAACCCGCGTTAACTAACGTTGGAATCGTCTTACCCGAGCCAGGTTTCCTTGATGGGTTAGCAGCACTCTGCAAGAAGTACGAAACTCTGCTCATCATCGACGAGACCCACACGATTTCGGCCGGTCCTGGCGGAATGACGGCGCTGTATTCGCTGTCGCCAGATTTCCTAACTATCGGAAAGGCGATTGGCGGCGGAATTCCAAGTGGCGCATTTGGCATGACCCATGACGTGGCTTCCCGCATCGCTAGGTTAGTAAGCCGCGATCAGATCGATACCGGCGGAATCGGTGGCACGCTGGCCGGCAATGCGCTCTCACTTGCCGCAATGAGGGCCACAATTACTGAGGTACTTACCCCGGAAGCGTTCGCACGCATGATTCCATTGGCAACTGCTTGGGCCGATGGCATAGATGCAAGCATCAAGGAGTTTGCCCTTGGTTGGCACTGCAATCGACTAGGTGCACGCGCGGAATATGCGTTTACTCCACACGCACCTCGCACCGGTGCGCAGGCCGCGAATGCCGGTGATTTTCCGCTAGAGCAGTATCTACACCTGCGAATGCTCAACGACGGGTTCTTGTTGACGCCATTTCACAACATGGCACTAATGAGTCCCGATACGACTCGTGAGGATGTTGACGCCCACACGAGGGCGTTCCGTGCGATGTGTGCCGATTTGGTTGGCTGATTAAGAGTCGACTAGCCGATAACCAGACAGAATGGGTGGCCAGCGGGATCGAAAAAAACTCGGAAATCCACTCCCGGTTGAAAATCAGCTTTGATGGCGCCGATCCCAAGAACCTCCGCTTCGCCAATCTCCAAATCTTCGACTTCGAAATCAAGGTGCTCCTGTTGAGGGATTTCCCCTTCTGGCCAAGTCGGTGCGAGGTAGTTATCAACTCGCTGGAATCCAATCGTCGCACCACCGTTACTTAGCAGTTGCGCCCATCCAACAACTCCAGTCTCGTTGCGCCAAGTCCGTTTCTCATCTATGGGCCAACCTGTGACTTGCCCATAGAAATTCGCCAGAAGAATGGGATCCGAGCAATCGAGCGCTGTGATCGAGTATCTAGCAATGGCCATGTCTAATTGTTACGCAGGTGCGGGGAGATAGTCGACTGCGACAACAATGCCACCTCGGGCATGGACTACCCAGGCTGCTGCAGGTTCGAGTCCTGACGTGGGCGTATCAAAGAGCGTCTCTTCCAGTAATGCCTCGGCTAGGTGCGGTAATACAGGCCTATGGGAGCAGATGACTAGTGGTCGCTCGAGTTGAAGAAGTTCTCTAATTCTGGCTAAGGCGGCGATTGGGTCGCGCTTATATGCATATTCGCTCAAAGCTGGTTCGGTGATAACGGATCCGCCCCAATCTTCAGCGAGCACTGAAGAAGTCTGCTGACAGCGAGTTGCATCCGATGCGTGAATTTCAAGAGATCCAAATGCTCGGAGAATGCTGCCAAGTCGACGTGCTTGAATTTCACCTCTGCTATCTAACGGACGATCATCATCATCGTCACCATCCCAATCGCTGCGCTTAACCGCTTTCGCGTGGCGGAGAAGAACAATGGGGATGGTCCCCGTTCCAATCTCAAGAAAAGTATTGAGAATTCCTCGATCATGATCGTAGGTCAGCACAGCTCTCGCCAGGCTCGGCGATAACCACTGCACCTGGCCGATTTCCTCAGCTAGTGCGGTCGGTTGATGGAACTCGACGGCCCGAGCTGCCCAGTAGGTAACGGTTTTTCGTTCGCCCTCTACGTCGTAGGTGATTTCTCCCAAAAGTGGACCAAAGTGAGCGATGGCACCGGTCTCTTCTCGTATTTCACGGACGGCACAGGTCAACAAGTGTTCGCCTTCCTCCAGCTTGCCCTTTGGAAGCGTCCAATCGTCATAGCGTGGGCGATGAACCAACCCGATTTCAATCGCATCGTCTTCTGCATGACGCCAGAGGAGGGCACCGGCAGCAAGAATCGGCTCTGACTCTTTGGCCATTACGACCTTTCTCGTTCTTGGAAACGACGCACGAGAGTCGCCTGCCAATCGGGTAGCGGATTTCCTTGCATATCTACTGAAGTGCGTGACCACGTGGTATCACCGTGTAGGTGCCAAGCAGCAAAGCGATCTGATGTAAGTTCGTCGAGCATCCCAAGAAGTGTTCGGCGTGACGCGGGATCATTGACGCGTACCAAAGCCTCCACGCGACGATCAAGATTTCGGTGCATCATGTCTGCGCTACCGATCCAAACTTCATCATCTCCTGAATTGCTGAAGTGGAAGATGCGTGAGTGTTCGAGAAATCGACCCAGGTAAGAACTCACTTTGATGTTCTCAGAGAGTCCAAATACTCCTGGACGTAATGCACAAATCCCTCTGATTACTAATTGTATGACGACTCCGGCGGCTGATGCTTTGTACAGGGCGTCAATCATCTCCTCATCCTCGAGTGAATTGAGTTTCAGTCTGATGCTTGCCGATCGACCCGCTTGTGCATGATGGATCTCACGATTGATGCGTTCAATCAGACCAGCGCGCAGGGTCGTTGGCGCCACTAGTAAGCGGTGAAACTCGGTCTGGGGTGCAAATCCCGAAAGTTGGTTGAAGAGTCTTGATAGATCTTCGCCAAGCACCGGGTCGCAAGTTAGAACCCCCAAATCTTCATAGTGGCGAGCAGTTTTCGGGTTGTAGTTACCTGTTCCAATGTGGCAGTAGCGTCTGAGCCCATCGGGCTCATCTCTCACAACTAGCGACAGTTTGGCGTGTGTCTTGAGACCGAGTAGACCATAAAGGACATGCACACCCGCCTCTTCAAGTTTGCGTGCCCAGCGCACATTTGCCAATTCGTCGAAACGTGCGCGCAATTCGATTAGGGCCAGAACTTGTTTTCCTGCCTCAGCGGCATCGATAAGTGCATCGACAATCGGTGAATCGCCAGAGGTTCGATAGAGAGTCTGCTTGATGGCGAGGACGGACGGGTCTTCGGCGGCCTGTTTCAGAAATGCGACAACACTGGTTGTAAAAGAATCGTATGGATGGTGAAGCAAGATGTCCTGGTCGCGAATTGCGGCGAAAATATCTCCATCGAATTCAACAGATCCGATGGTCGGCTGCGTCGAAGGTGAGAAGTGTACGAATTTCAATTCTGGGCGATCAAGGTCGGCGAGACGGTTGAGGCCAGTTAGATCCAACGGTGGTGGGAGGCGATATACCTCGCTCTCCACTACCTCCAATTCTGAAAGGAGTTTTTCGAGAAGGGTCGGATCCACATTTTCATCGATTTCCAGGCGAACTGGAGGACCAAAGCGACGACGTAGGAGTTCCTGTTCGAGCGCGTTCAATAAGTTCTCTGCTTCGTCCTCCTCGACCTCTAAATCCTGGTTTCGAGTGACTCTAAAAGCGTAATGCTTGAGGACTTCCATCCCAGGAAACAACTCGTCTAGGTGCTCTGCGATCAAGTCTTCAAGTGGAATGTAACGAGAGGCAGAGGTCGGACGCGTCGGTAAGAAGCGGGGAAGTGACGGCGGAACCTTTACCCGTGCGAACAATTCTTCGTTGCTACTTGGATTGCGAACGACGACGGCAAGATTTAGCGAGAGACCCGAAATATAAGGGAAGGGGTGGGCAGGATCCACTGCCAGCGGAGTCAGCACTGGAAAAATGCGATTGATGAAGAGTTCTCTAAGGTGGATTCGTTCGGCCTCATCAAGATCGGGATAGGCAAGGAGCAGGATGCCCTCGTCCGCGAGTTGTGGCTTGACTACGTCGTGAAAACAGCGAGATTGCCTGGCCATTAGCAAATGTGACTCTTCTGAAATCAACTCAAGCACTTCACGCGGTTGGTGCCCAGCAGGGGTGGTCATCGCAAGGCCAGTAGCGACTCTGCGTTTCATGCCGGCCACTCGGACCATAAAGAACTCATCAAGATTGCTGGCGAAAATAGCGAGGAACCTGGCCCGCTCAAGGAGGGGGAATTCGGTATTTTCGGCTAGTTCAAGGACGCGCTCATTGAACGCGAGCCAACTTTCCTCGCGCTCGATGAATCTCGCCGAGCCTGAAAAGTGTTCACTGGCGACAGCCGATAGTTCTTCTATCATGAGCCAAGCGTGCCAGAGATAGGTTAAATGCGGGTATCTGGAGTTTGAATAGGCCCCTGGCGATACATGACGTCTTTGCCCCAACGCACGTAACCAAGATTCCCATAAAGTTGGAGCGCCCTGGTGTTATCTCCTTCTACATAGAGCATGACGGTCCGCAAACCTATCCGCTGGAGGTAATCCATTCCCACCAGCGTTAGCAATCGACCAAGGCCTTTACCCTGGAATTCAGGATCCACCCCGACCACGTAGATCTCGCCGATCGGGTCGTGGCCATGCGTCTCTCCCTGGTGGTGACCATGGGTTGGGCCACCTTCACCGTGGACTTTTGTCCAACAGAATGCAATGCATCTGCTATCACGTCGAGCTAGGAGAAATCCATTCGAATTAAACCAAGGCTCATTCATTCTCAGAAAGAGATCACCAGCAGTCCAACCGCTCTGCTCTGGATGATTTGCGAACACTCGCTCATTGAGCGCTAGCCACTCTTGGATATCCCGACTCGGATCAAAGCGATCCACAGTGATCGTAGGCGGAAGTTGGAATTTCGGGAGTGGTAACTCCAACGATCTTCGCATTTGGATGACCTCACGTACCCGCGTAAATCCAAGTTCAGTGGCAAGTGATTCTCCAGCGGGCAGATCTCCGTGTGACCAGAGTCGTAGGCGAGCGCCAGCCACCTTCACGAGTTCGTTGGTTAGAGTTCGACCGCCACCTTGCCTCCGTGCTCGTGGGTGGATCACCAATTCGGCGCTTGGCCCAGCAATTGCATCTGTCTGATCAAGGTGCGCATACCCGATGACTTCGTCGGCCTCATCGGTCAATGTGAAGTGGGTATCTGCCTCATCGCCGCCGGCGCGTAAATGAAGTTCGACGTGTTCAGAGAGAGGATTGATTCCATCAACCTCAGTCGCCGCGCGAACTAACGCAAAAACTGCGTCTTGCGTCTGTTTATCTAAATGTTCATGACGATGCAGCTTCACGTCGACAATCTATCGCCGACCAGTGCGGGTGCTGCGGTGGAGGTTGCCACGAATCGATATCCTACGTTTCGTACGGTGCCGATCAGGGCTTCATGTTCCACACCGAGTTTCGCGCGAAGCCGTCGAATATGAACATCCACCGTACGAGTGCCGCCAAAATAGTCGTAACCCCAGACTTCTTGGAGCAATTGGGCACGGGTAAAAACACGACCTGGGTGTTGTGCAAGATATTTGAGTAATTCAAATTCTTTAAAAGTTAAATCAAGTGCTCGTCCGCGAACTTTCGCGGAGTAGGCGCCTTCATCGATCACTACCTCGCCAGTACGAATCTCGGTCATTCCTTCTTCATTGAGATTGCGTAGTGCAACAAGGCGGCCGATTGCCACTCGAAGGCGCGCCTCAATTTCAGCCGGGCCCGCCGTATCGAGCAGAATGTCGTCGAAATCCCAATCAACATTGATGGCCGCCAGGCCGCCCTCGGTTGTGATGAGGATCAGCGGAGAATCCAGGCCCGTCGTGTGTAAGAGTCGGACCAGGCTCTTCGCGGCCGGAAGTTCGCGCCTGGTATCGAGGAAGATGGCATCGCAAGCCGGAGCCTGAAGCAAGGTACTCGCCTCAGCAGGCAAGATTCGGACCTGGTGGGTTAGTAGGGCCAGCGCAGGTAGAACATCGGCTGAGCCGCCAAAACTATTGGTCAGCATGATCAGGCGTGCCATGGGCGACCCCCTAAATCGAGCGAGGACCCAACGAGCCTCGCTGCTCGGGTCCTCTTTGCGACAGACTACCAACTATGGCAGCCATTCTCATCCGGTATTGGGCGGGCGCAAAGGCGGCAGCCGGCGTCGAGTCGGAGGAAGTTGAGGCGGCGACGGTCGAAAGTGCGCTCGCCTTGGCCAAAGGGGCAACGAGTGGGGAATTGAAGCGAGTTATTGAGCGTTCTTCCCTATTACTGGATGGTGTCGTGGTTCATGATCGGGCGATGCCCTTAATAGATGGTCAGATCCTTGAGGTTCTGCCACCGTTTGCAGGAGGTGCAATCTGAGCGGCGTGTGGACTTTACTTGCGGTTCTCCTTCTCGCCAGCGCCTACGGACTCTGGCATAGGGCGACTCGAGGTCGGGTCATAGGGGTGAGCGATGCCGATCGGTCACCACTGGTGAATATCCTCGATGGTCTCGGTGATCAGGCAACTCTCGTTCAATTCTCTTCAGCGTTCTGTTCGCCATGCCGGGCGACAAAGGCGCTGTTAACGGATATCGCTTCCAAGAGCATTGGGGTAAAGCACGTCGAGATTGACGCCGAAAGTGAGTTGGCACTTGTGCGCGAATTGCACATTCGGTCCACACCAACGACGTTGATTCTGGATAGTGCAGGACGTGAAGTCGGCCGTGCAATTGGCGCTCCCAGGCGCGATCAGGTGCTCAATGCGCTCGCTACGATCCAATAACACAATGCTTGCAAGTCTTTTGCAATTAGTCGTGCGTCTGTTGAGTGGGTACTCTGTAGTTGTGTTTGCGAGTGAGTTGACGAGGCGACGTACCGTTGATTTCGGTCGCCTCTGCGCCTCCCTCTGTTATTCCTGACTCCGCTTGCGAGTTGGCAAGGACTTCTCATTCGAGTTCGACGCTGTTGCGTCCGAAAAGTCAGGAATCAAATGTCACCTTCAAATCTAATTGATGCTCGTGGACCAAGGTTCGCGGCGACAGTCACCACGCTAGTTCTCGCCGCAGTCCTACTCTCCCAATCTCCGTGGATCCTTCTGGCCCAGACAGTCGTATTCGCTATCGGCGCGAAATTTGGTCCGCACAAATCGCCATACGGCCAGTTCTATCGCGTTGTAATTAGACCTCGTCTTGCCTCAGCGACCAAGTTCGAAGATGTCAGGCCGCCACAATTCGCACAACTTGTCGGGTTGATCTTCTCTGCTGTCGGGCTACTTGGAGTCGTCATAGATGTGCCCGCAGTTTTTCTTGTTGCAGTCGGCGCAGCACTCGCAGCAGCTTTTCTTAACTCAGCCTTCGGGTACTGCCTGGGGTGCGAGATGTATTTGCTGATCAAGCGGGTCACACACCAGACAAGTCTGAACCAGGCTCTTGTCACGAAGTAGTTCGAGCCCGATCTTGGCAAGCGCCATACAATGACGCTTATGCCTGACGATGTCGAGCCCCATGAGATCCGCCAACGCGGCTTGCGGTTGACTCCGCAACGAGAGTTAGTTCTAGCGGCCGTGCGCGAGTTGGGTCACTCTACGCCAGAAGAAATTTCGACCCATGTGCGCAAGCAGCATCCTGGGATAAACCTCTCAACTGTCTACCGCAACCTTGAGACACTTGAGAAGGCCGGCTTCGTAATTCATTCACATTTGGGCCATGGAGGTGCGACTTTCCATGCAGCCGATGAGGCTTCACACCTACATTTAGTCTGCGGTGTTTGCGGGAATGTTTCTGAAGCAGAATTGGCCATCGCAACTGACTTTGTCGAAAAACTGGTGGCCGAACACGGATTTCAAACAGACATCACTCACTTTGCAATTTATGGCGAATGCCAATCGTGTGCAGCCAAATGAGAGTTGACCTTGAAGTAGGCCCCGACGCGGGAGCCGCCTGGCATTTTGGCGACGTAGCCAGGGAGCAGCGAGCCCTAGCCGCGGGCACTGCTTTCGCTGATCTCCGTCATCATCCGATACTCGCGGTAAGGGGCGAAGATCGCCTCTCTTGGCTTCACTCCTTGACCACGCAGTACCTGCTCGATCTGCCAGTAGGGCAATGGACGGAAGCATTGATCCTGAGCCCACATGGACATGTGGAGCATCACATGGTCCTTATCGATGATGGAACGACCACTTACTTGAGCATCGAACCAGGCACTGCCGAATCGTTACTCAGCTATTTGAATTCCATGCGTTTCATGCTCCGAGTAGTCGTTTCCGACGTAAGTAGCGAGGTCGCATTACTTCGAGTACCTAGAGCTCCGGATCAGCTGGGGAGCCCATTCGAGTTGGTTTCGCGCGAGAAACTAAGTACCCGCCTCACCGAACTGAGTGCTGAATTCACCGAAGTTGGGCTCTGGGCCTTAGATGCGGAGCGGGTTGCGGCACATCGTCCTAGATTGGGTTTCGATACAGATCACAAGACCATTCCAAATGAAGTTGGGTGGTTGGGTAGCGCAGTACATCTCAATAAAGGTTGTTACCGCGGACAAGAGACCGTGGCTCGTACGATGAATCTAGGAAGGCCTCCCAGGCGCCTTGTCCTCCTTCATCTCGACGGAAGCGATGCCTCGTTGCCCGAGCACGGTGACCAAGTGTTGTTTGGCGAGAAAGTGATCGGATTCGTTGGCACGGCCGCTCGACACTACGAATTGGGCCCGATCGCATTAGCCCTGATTAAACGTTCGACGCCGCTTGATGCGGTATTGAGTGCCGCCGGAATTCCGGCCGCCCAAGAAGAGATAGTCAGCGCCACTTAATATGTGAGTGCTTGGGCACCTTCGCGGAGGATTTCTTCAACGAAGAGTGAGGCGCCAGCAATTCGAATTCCAGGGATTACATCTTCGCTGCTGATTTCTCGACGCATCGCGCACTGCGAGCACAAGGTCACGGACGCGTCTGCGCTAGGTGCAAGAAGTGCGGCAAGCAGATCGGCAAGTGGCGCGGAATGCGGCAGTTCAAAGCTCTCAGCTCGCCCAGGTAGGGCAAGCCACGACGCTTCGCCGGAGAGCCAGAGCGAAGTCTTGACGCCTGAGGCGAGCGCAGTGGCCGCCACAGTGAAGGCCTGTGCGCACCGCTCGGGATCGTTCTGACCACTTGCGACTTGGAGAACCAATGATCTACTCATGTCGGCACTTTACGAGGTTGGGCTGCTCTACGCTTGCCCTGTGACATTTGAATTTCCAGCCGATCTCCACCCGGATTTGGCCCCGTTGGCCTGGCTCCTTGGTACCTGGCGGGGTCGCGGGCACGGCGAGTATCCAGGGATCGAAAGGTTTCAATTTGCTCAAGAGGCGGTCTTCGGTCACGACACCAGGCCGTTTCTCACCTACTACTCGCGCTCCTGGATTGTCGACGAGGATGGCGAGATTCTCAGACCAGCGGCCGTCGAGACCGGGTTCTGGCGGGTAAAGCCAAGCAATACTCTCGAGGTAGTACTCGCTCACAGCAGCGGTATTACCGAAGGCTGGCTCGGCCACTTTGATGGAGCAAAGATCCAACTCGCGCTTGATCATGCCTATCACGCTCCAACGGCAAAGACGATTGCTGACGGTCAACGCCTTTATGGGTTAGTTGAAGGCGAACTCTTCTTCTCCTATGACATGGCCACCCCCGAGCACGAACTTCAGCCGCATCTTTGGTCCACTCTGCCTCGAGCATGAGTTAGAACGCAATGGAGTCAATTCAAGGCATTGTTGAGTTAGCGCGGATAGTGCGAAATGGCTTCGTCGAATCTAAACATTTTGGTTCACTTCTAATCTGCGACGTGACTGGAGCATCTCTCGTCTCGCTCGGTGATCCAACGCAGTCAATCTTCCCACGTTCAGCAGTCAAGCCATTTCAGGCAATTGCCATGGTGCGCAATGGTTTGGACTTACCTGACAATCTTCTTGCCTTATCAGCGGCAAGCCATTCGGGAAGCGAACTCCACGTTGCAGGGGTCCGTGCAATATTGGAGGCGGCAGGTCTAACTGAAGACGACCTGCAGTGTCCGTTAGATCGCCCATATGGCGACGCTGAACGGAAAGCCTACGGCTCCAAATCACCAAGTAGGATCGTGCACAATTGCAGTGGCAAGCACGCATCGATGCTCGCGACTTCAGTAATCAATGGTTGGCCAATCGATTCATATCGCGATCCGACGCATCCATTGCAGGTTGCAATTCGTGCCGAGCTAGAAGCGGTAGCGCAAGAGAGTGTCGCGGCAATCGGTGTAGATGGATGCGGTGCTCCACTTTTCGCGATCTCACTCGTTGGGCTTGCTCGCGCATTCAGCACACTGACTACCTATGGAGACTCGGCGACGATCAGAGTCGCGCGTGCGATGCGTACCTACCCGGAAATGGTTGGTGGCGAAAAACGGTTCACAACCGAACTTATGCGCCTAGTTCCAGGATTATTGGTCAAAGAAGGGGCGGAAGGCGTCGAAGCCGCCGTTGATCAACACGGGAATGCAATCGTCTTTAAGATTATCGACGGCTCAATGCGCGCAATCCCGCCAGTGCTCATTGAGGCCCTGAAGCAGATCGGCATCAATCAACCTGCGCTTACGGAGCTCGGCATCGTCCCAATCTTGGGCGGCGGCGCGATTGTCGGCACGATACAAGCGATGCCATTATCCTGAATCCATGACGGCTCCCTTCAGTCAAGGTGCGAACTTTATCTATTTGGCAATTTCGGTTGTCCAGTGGGTGATTCTGGCGATTGGTCTGATCCACGCCGTTCGCACGCGTCCTGATGCCTACACAGCAACTGGAAAGCAGTCCAAGAAATTCTGGCTGATAGTTCTTGGTGTTGGCTTGGTTCTCACTCTCACAATCGGCGGTGGGCTAGGACTTGTTGGAATTGCCGCCACAGTCGCTGGCATTGTCTATTTAGTGGACGTCAAGCCAGCGATTGACGAGATCCTTCGCCGCCCTCATCGATAAGGTTAAAGTCTAATTCATTCCCAGGATGGCGCCTGCTGACCAGGAATCATCTATGGTGCGATTGCGTGCCACGCGACAGTGACTTCGCCAAGTCGATTTCGATTACGCGGTGAGATTATCGGCCAACGTGCGGGCATTTGCTCTGCTGTGGCACGCCATCTCTGTCTTGAGCCAAATACACCGATGCCAGCGGCGTGCTTCCAAGAGCGATGCAAATCCTGAACGAAATCGTAAATCGTGTTACCAGGGACGTTGTGATGGATCAGCGCTTTCGGCAAGCGCTCGGCGATTTCAATGGGGTCGCTTAGGTCTTTCAACCTGACCGAAAGCGTCAACGATTGTGGCCCCAACTTGGTGATCTCGATCCAGGTGGCAAGCCTACCCAGCTCGTCACAAGTGCCATCAATGATGGCGCCCTTTGGATGCAAATGTTTCAACATTTCTGCCCAAGCGTCTGCGACTTCATGTTCTTGATATTGACGCAGAACGTTGAATGCCCGAACCAGAATCGGCCGTTCGATTTTGGCTAACTCAAATCCGCCTTCACGAAATTGCACATACTCATTTGCAAAAGGCTTTGCTGAGGTAACTCGCTCTCGGTCAATTTCAATCCCGACGACTTGCGTCCGTGCAGCCACGTGTCGAATTCGCTGCGAAAGTTCGAGTGTGGTGATTGGTGAAGCTCCATAGCCGAGATCGACAATCACTGGAAATTCAATCCTGCGCAGGATTTCCCCGTACTTCCAAGCGATCCACGAATCTACTCGACGAAGTCGATTGGGATTGGTCTTTCCACGAGTAATGACGCCTAGTGGCTTCTGTCGCTTCACGGTCTATTTGGATGGCATTATGCGATGGACCTTATGTTGTGCAGCCTGTGCTAGGGGACGTACGACTAGAAGATCAACGTTGACGTGAGCAGGTCGAGTGACACACCAGACGACTACGTCAGCGATATCTTCGGCTACGAGTGGATTGGCGACTCCTTCGTACGTCTTTGCAGCTCTCTCTTTGTCGCCACCGAATCGTACGACGGCGAATTCATCCGTTCGCACCATCCCTGGCGCGATTTCGGTGACCCGGATGGGCAAGCCACTTAGTTCAAGCCTGAGCGTCTCGGCCAGTGCCGCCACCGCATGTTTGGCGGCGGTGTAACTTCCACCTCCCTCGTAGACGGCGCGGCCGGCAGTTGAACCCATGATTACTATGTGCCCGCCCTCAGTCATAAAGGGCAATAGCGCTTTAATGGTTCGCACGGTGCCAATGACATTCACCTCGTAGGACTTCTGCCAACTATCTGGGTCTGCTTGCGCGATGGTGGTGGCATCGAAGGCGCCGCCCGCATTTGCGATAACAACCTTGAGGTTTTTATCGGCAAGGTAAGCGGCGAGGTCGTCGACGCTTCTTTGATCGGTGACGTCTAAAACTCTCGTCTCGATCATCTCGCTGGTCAATTCGGCGAGGCGGTGCTCTCGCCGCGCGGCAGCAACCACTCGATAACCAGTAGCGGCCAGAGCTTGCGCTGTAGCTCTCCCAATTCCGCTGCTTGCGCCGGTCACTAAGGCATATCTGCTGTCGACCATGGACCAATCTTGCCTTAAGTCGCGGAAATCTGACTCATCGGCGATGATATGCAGATGTCCTCAATGCGCCGACCCCGGCGCGTCGCAATGCTGATGCTCCATACCTCACCCCTTGAGCAACCGGGCATGGGAGATGCCGGCGGCATGAATGTCTATGTCGTAGAGACGGCGAAACGGATGGCACTTCACGGCACCGAGGTGGATATTTTCACTAGGGCGACTTCATCGAAGTTGATGCCTAAGGTCGAACTCGTCCCCGGCGTAAACGTGGTCCACCTTTCCGGTGGACCGTTTGAGGGACTTCGCAAGGAAGAGCTGCCAGGCCAACTCTGCGTCCTAGCCGCTGCATTGGCGCGCGTAGAGGCACGCCATGAGCGTGGCTACTACGACATAGTTCATTCCCATTATTGGCTCTCTGGTCAACTTGGCATGATCTCAGCCCAGAGTTGGGGTGTACCGCTGGTCCACACCATGCACACCATGGCTAAAGTCAAGAATCTGGCGCTAGCCGAAGGCGACCAACCCGAACCGTCGGCACGTGCAGTTGGTGAAGAACAAGTGGTTGCTGCAGCAGATGCCTTGATCGCGAACACCGAAGCCGAGGCTGCGCATTTGGTTGGCCTATACGGTGCCTGTCCTGATCGCGTACACGTCGTGCCTCCGGGCGTTGATCTCGAGAAATTCTCGTCTGCGGGCATCGCCGGGAAACAGGCTGCCCGTAAGTTGTTGGGCATCCGACATGATGCCTTGCTGCTCTCCTTTGTTGGACGCGTTCAACCTCATAAGGGACCCGATGTCCTCATCAGAGCCGCCGCTGAGATGCTCCAGCACGATCCCTCGTTACGTTCACGACTGCAATTAGCAATCGTCGGCGGTGCAAGTGGTTCAAATTTAGAACCGCAACGAATCCGTGAATTGGCAAATTGGCTTGGTCTAGGCGACGTCATCCGCTTCGAAGAACCGGTTACTAGCGAGGTACTTCCTCAGTGGTATAGAGCCTCCGACATCGTGAGTGTTCCCAGTTATTCTGAGTCCTTCGGTTTAGTCGCACTTGAAGCCCAAGCCTGCGGGACTCCTGTCGTCGCCTCAGCGGTTGGTGGTCTGCGTACTGCGGTAGCAGATGGCTTATCTGGGCTGTTGGTGGATGGGCACGACCCAAAGTCTTGGGCAAGTGTGTTATTGCGCCTTGCCCACGAGCCTGAGCGACGCAGGCTTTTGGCAATTGGAGCGCTCAAACATGCGCAACGATTTGATTGGGAACGCACTTCATCTGCGACGCTTGAGATCTACGAAGGCGTCTTGAATCCTGCACAAGCCAACGACCGAGCACTAGCCTGAACATTATGTTGAACAAGGCGCAGATAGCAGACATTGTTCGCACCACTTTGATCGAGGCGGACCTGCCGTATGAAGAGAACGGGTCTTACACTTTTGTTGTCACACTCCCAGGCACGAAAAAGCGAAGTATCACCTGTGCACTCTCCGTTGGTGATTATTCATTAGTTGTGAATGCCTTTGTAATGCGAGCCCCTGATGAGAACGAAAGCTCTGTTTATAAGTACCTACTCGAGCAGAACTCGAGAACCTATGGTGTGCATTTCTCACTGAATTCTCTTGGTGATATTTTCTTGATAGGACGGTTGCCGCTCGGTGCGGTGAATCCGGTGGAAGTGGATCGACTTTTGGGAGCTGTTATGGAATACAGCGAGAGCCACTTTGACCAACTTCTCGAATTGGGATTTACTAGCGCCATTAGACGCGAATGGGCCTGGCGTATCGATAGGGGCGAGTCACTCGAGAATCTTGCTGCGTTCAAGCATTTGATCATCGGAGCGGACGGCTAGGCTAGAGAGATGTCCGATACTTCTACCCTGATTCTGCTGCGCCATGGCGAGAGCGAATGGAATGCCAAGAACCTATTTACCGGTTGGGTGGATGTTCCGCTTTCAGAGAAGGGACGAGACGAGGCCACTAGAGGCGGCGCGCTGTTAGCCGAGCGCGATCTTCTTCCAGACCTTTTACATACTTCACTTCTTCGTCGGGCAATCTCAACTGCGCAGATCGCTCTTGATGTTTGTGATCGTCACTGGATCCCGGTACGCAGATCATGGCGTTTGAACGAACGCCACTATGGCGCCCTGCAAGGCAAGGATAAGAAGGCGACGCTTGCGGCCTATGGAGAAGAACAGTTCATGCTCTGGCGCAGGTCATTTGACGTTCCACCACCGCCAATTGATGACGATGATGAATTCAGCCAGGCCCACGATCCGCGCTACTCGGATCTTGGTTCGCTCATGCCGAAGACCGAATGTCTCAAGGATGTTGTAGCTCGGATGACGCCCTATTGGAACGATTCGATCGTTCCGGATCTTCGGGGTGGACATCGAGTCCTTGTGGCTGCACATGGCAATTCAATCCGTGCATTGGTGAAGCAATTAGATGACATCTCAGACGAAGCGATCGCACAGTTGAATATTCCCACGGGGATTCCACTGCTCTATACATTGGACAGAGATCTAAAGCCAGTCAAGCACGGCGGCGAGTATTTAGATCCAATTGCAGCTCGAAGCGCAATCGAGGCAGTTGCAAACCAAGGGAAGAGCTAAGACTAGATGTCTGCGTATTCGCCGGTCACTAGATAGTAAAGACGGCGGCCAACCGAGACCGCATGGTCAGCAAAGCGTTCGTAGTAGCGGCCGATCAGCGTCATATCGATGGCGACTTCGTTTCCATGTGGCCATTTCGGATCGAGGAGCGCGGTAAAGAGCCGTCGATGCAAGATATCCATCTCATCATCATCGGTGCCAAGTTGCACGGCTTTCTCGGTATCACGATCTCTGATGACTATCGCGACCTTCTTCGACAGGTTCTCGGCGACGATGGCCATCTTCTCGACGATGTCCCGCAATTCACTCGGGACGGCGAAAGTTGGGTAACGCATCCTGGCCACTTTGGCGACGTGATTGGCAAGATCGCCCATCCGTTCCAGATCGGAGCTCATGCGCAGCGATGCCACCAGGGCACGAAGATCGCCTGCGACTGGTTGCTGTCTGGCCATTACATCGACGGTTCGCGCGTCGAGATCGTGGTGGAGGGTATCGATTACTTTGTCGGAAGCGATTACCTCTTCAGCAACGGCGAGGTCGGCACTAAGGAGTGCCGTTGTCGCGTTGGCCATGGCTTCGCCAACCAGGTTAGCCATCTCGACCAGCGTCGCACCGATTCCGTCTAGTTCCTCGTGGTATTGGTTACGCATGGTTGAAGGGTAACGTCGATCGGCCCTGGCTCGAGTTATTCAGTCGAAGAGATTCATGAACTCAGGCTTACCTTTGTGTGAACAGAGCGTTCCCGTGCCTCGGATGGGCGAGCCCTGCCCTCTTAATGCCTAACATTGACCTTGTGGCTGCCTGGAAACGAAGTCGACGATCCGAGGACTCCGCATTGACTCCAGTTAGGGAACTTCCCGCAGTTCTCATCGATTCGCTCAAGGCCCTTGACGTGGCAACCGCTGTGGTCGGGTACGGTGACCGACTGCTATTCGCCTCGGAGTCGGCGCGCGCCATGGGGTTCGTCAAACAGGAACGCCTATTCGGTGAAGAGATGCTCTCTTTGGTACGGCAAGCGCGCCGAGGAAATGAGACTCTAGAGGCTTCAATCGAGCTGCCTCGTGGACCCCTTGGCCCGGGAAGGCGCGAGTTGGCGGTGCGTGCTGCACCAATTCGTCGGACCGAAACCGACGATGGATTGGTTCTCCTGTTAGTACAGGACGAGAGCGAGTCACGTCTGCTTGATGCCGTACGGCGCGATTTCGTGGTCAACGTCTCTCACGAATTGAAAACTCCAATTGGGGCGCTCATGCTTCTTGCCGAGGCGGTGATGAGCGCACGTGATGAACCCGAGAGCGTCGAGAAGTTTGCATCAAGCATGCGGCGCGAAGCCCAGCGTCTTTCAAATCTAGTGCAAGAGATTATTGATCTCTCTCGTCTACAGGTCAACGATCCGCTCGCCCGTGCAGTGCTTGTCGAAGTTGATGACGTTGTCGCAGATGCGATCGACCGATCCCGGATGAGCGCACAGGCTAGTGAGATAACGTTGGTTTCTGGCGGCACGCGGGGACTAACAGTTCTGGGTGATCGCGAGCAACTAAGCAAAGCGCTTCGAAATCTGATCGATAACGCAATCTCCTATAGTTCACAGAAGACCCGAGTTGCTATCGGCGTGAAGCGCGACGACGATATTGTCGAAATCAGTGTTACCGATCAGGGCATCGGTATTCCCAAAGATGCCATCGATCGTGTCTTCGAGCGTTTTTATCGGATCGATTCAGCGCGTTCCAGGCTTACTGGCGGTACTGGTCTTGGATTATCAATTGTGAAGCACGTCGTTGCCAATCACGGCGGAGAAGTAAAGGTATGGAGCGTTGAAGGATCTGGCAGCACCTTCACATTACGTTTACCACTAGCTGACCAACAGGAGGCCACTTCATGACCAGGATCTTGGTCGTCGAAGACGAAGAGTCATTTTCCGAAGCCCTTGTTTTCCTCCTTAAAAAAGAGGGATTTGAGGTGACTGTGGCGGACACTGGGACCAAGGCGGTAGCCGAATTTGAACGCACGGGGGCAGACCTCGTACTGCTCGACTTAATGCTTCCTGGCCTATCTGGCACGGAAGTGTGCCGTCAGATACGGTCCCGCTCATCGGTGCCAATCATCATGCTCACCGCCAAAGACAGTGAAATAGATAAAGTCGTTGGACTGGAACTTGGTGCTGACGATTATGTGACCAAGCCTTACTCATCCCGTGAATTGACTGCCCGGATCCGTGCGGTTCTTCGTCGCCAAGGTGATTTTGAGGATCCAGAGGACGCGGTACTAAATGTGGCGGGAGTGCGCATGGATACCGAGCGCCACGAAGTATCGGTTAACGGTGAGCGTATTCAGCTCCCGCTAAAAGAGTTTGAGCTCCTCGAGATTCTCTTGCGAAATGCGGGACGAGTTCTGACAAGAATTCAACTGATTGATCGCGTATGGGGCAGTGATTACGTTGGAGACACCAAGACTCTAGATGTTCACGTCAAGCGGTTACGTTCAAAAATCGAAAAGGACCCAGCAAACCCAGTGCACCTGATAACTCTTCGAGGTCTTGGCTACAAGTTCGAAACTTGATCCCCTGGGACTACCCCTGAATCGGTGTTGCGGTGACGCCGGCAAACTCGTCTTTGTTATCACGCACGATGGCGTCAAGGGTGACTGTCCCACTTGCTTCGAAAGTGAACTCAACCTTTGCTAGCCTCCCGGGCACTGCGTTGAGGCCAGGAATATCTGCTGAGGCGTTCGCACTATCACCAGCAAAGCGAATTGGCGCATTCTGGATGAGTACGGGCGAGGCAGGAGCCACACTCGCCGGTTTCCCATCGACAGTGATTCCGGTGATTCGATCCTGGACTGGGCCGGTCTGTACCACGGTTCCAACAATCACCCCTGTGCCATCAGGCATCGATACCAGAATGACATCACGGACCTTGACGCTCTGAGCGGAGCCTTGCACGCCATCCGTGGGCGTGTAGGGCTGCTGCGTCGCTGCGTTCTTGCCTGCGCCACAACCAGCCAAGGCCAAGGCGAGCGCGACAACCGTGACAGTCCTAGTGAACATCGACACTCTTTCTGCTCCTTGAGTCGAACCTTTTGGTAGAACCTACTGCAAAGAAAGATGTTGCAGAGGCCATTCTTCGCGACGGCGTAAGGCTACCCGAAGCACGTTGAAGGTTGGCTTGTCAACCCTGGTGATGGTCGGGTGTACCCGATCTGACCTGCGGTTATAGTCTGATTTTGAAATAGGAAAGGGCCAGAATGGCTGGTAAACTTAGTCCATCGCAAAGGGTTGTTATCCCCCTCTTTCGCGCCCTAGAAATGAAAGGGAGTTCATGTCGTTTCAGGTTGGCGAGACTGTTGTTTATCCCCACCACGGTGCGGCTCTGATTGAGTCCATCGAAACCAGAGTGATTAAAGGCGAAGACAAGATCTATCTCGTCCTCAAGATTGCTCAAGGCGATTTAACCGTACGCGTTCCAGCTGAAAACGTCGATTTGGTTGGCGTCCGTGATGTTGTCGGGAAAGAAGGCCTGGAGCAGGTTTTCTCAGTGCTGCGCCAGCCTTACACCGAAGAGCCAACGAACTGGTCGAGGCGTTACAAGGCGAACCTGGAGAAACTTGCATCAGGTGATGTCATCAAGGTTGCCGAAGTTGTGCGCGATCTTTTCCGCCGTGACAAAGATCGAGGTCTATCTGCTGGTGAGAAGCGGATGCTTGCGAAAGCACGTCAGATTCTGATCAGTGAATTGGCGCTCGCCGAGAAGACCGACGAAGTCAAAGCTGAGTCGATTCTCGACGAGGTACTCGCTTCGTAAGCGGCGCCCTCATGTCATCCGCGCTGTCCGCGGGAGTAATCCCGGCTGCAGGTAGCGGGGAGCGCCTAGGTGCCAAGAAGCCAAAAGCCCTAGTGAAGGTCGGTCGTCGCACACTCATTGATCGAGCAGCAACAAGACTAAGTAAAGTCGTTGATGAGATTGTGATCGCAGCGCCTGCAGGCTATGAAGCCGAGGTGGCCAGGTCGCTCCGTAAGTTGTCGGTGCCGGTGGTCGTTATTACTGGTGGTGCGAGTCGGACTGAGAGTGTTTCGCTGGCATTAGCGCACTTAACTCCTGATGTTCGTTACGTCCTGATCCATGATGCCGCTCGCGCTTTCGCCCCAGTTTCATTGTTGCGCCGAGTGCTGAAGGTGTTACACGAAGGTGCCGAGGCGGTCGTGCCCGCCCTGGTCATTCCGGACACCATCAAGATTGTCGATGAACACGAGCAGGTAAGAAGGACGCTTGCACGTGAGTCCCTGCGGGCTGTGCAGACACCACAAGGTTTTTCTCGAGAGTTGATCGAACGGGCGCATCGAGAAGCAGTAGCGCATGGACGTGTTGGAACCGATGATGCATCGTTAGTCGAGGCGATCGGCGGGACAGTCTTGGTCATTCCTGGAGAGGAACGCGCTCAGAAAATAACCACAGCTTCCGATCTGGCGCATCTTCGCAAGATGAGAGGTAAGGGATCTAGAGAATGAGCATGAGAGTCGGTGGCGGGGTCGATGTCCACAAATTCTCAACTGATCCCAACCGCGCCATGGCACTCGCATGTCTCGAGTGGCCAGGAATTGTTGGATGTGAAGGTCATTCAGATGCAGACGTTGCGGCGCATTCTGTTTGCGACGCCCTACTGTCAGCGTCAGGACTTGGAGATCTAGGTGCAATCTTTGGGACCGCCGACGCAGAATGGGCAAACGCTTCAGGAGCAAGCCTCCTGGCAGAAGTTCGCGAGCGCTTGCAGGGCGCCGGCTTTGAAATAATTAACGTGACAGTGCAAGTCGTTGGCAATAAACCACACCTTGCCTCTAGGCGCGAGGAGGCGGAGGCAGCGATGAGTGCAGCGCTTGGTGGAGCACCGGTTTCAGTCGCCGCGACTACGACAGACGGTCTTGGATTGACCGGGCGGGGCGAAGGTCTGGCTGCGATCGCCACCGCGCTCGTCGGAGTTAGGGTTAATACGTGAGTTTGCGTCTATACGACACCGCCACGCGCTCAACGCGTGATTTCCAGCCATTGGTGCCTGGAAAGGTCTCGATATATCTATGCGGAGCCACTGTTCAATCGGCTCCGCATATTGGGCACGTGAGAAGTGGTCTTAATTTCGACGTCCTATGCCGCTGGCTAAGCGCCGGCCACGGCTTTGACGTCACCTTTGTTCGCAACGTGACCGACATCGACGACAAGATTTTGAATAACGCAATCAGAGAAGAGATGCCCTGGTGGGCACTGGCAATGAAGTACGAGCGTGCTTTCACCGATGCCTACAGTGCGCTGAATTGCTTGCCTCCTACCTACGAACCACGCGCAACTGGCCACATCACTCAAATGATCGAGTTGATGGAGCGCCTTATCGAACGCGGTCATGCTTATGCGCCTGGTAATGGTGATGTCTATATGAGCGTGCGTTCGCTCGATAATTACCTCGCGCTCTCTGGCCAGAGACTCGATGATCTACAGCCGGCCACCGACAGCGACAGACCTGATGAGGTTGCTAGTAAGAAAGATCCGCGCGACTTTGCACTCTGGAAATCGGCCAAGGCAGGCGAGCCTTCGTGGCCAACCCCTTGGGGTAACGGGCGGCCTGGCTGGCATCTCGAGTGCAGCGCAATGATCAAGACTTATCTAGGCGAAAGCTTCGATATCCATGGCGGGGGACTGGATTTGATCTTCCCACATCACGAGAACGAGATTGCCCAATCGAAGGCCGCTGGCTACGGCTTTGCCCAACTTTGGATGCACAACGCTTGGGTAACGCTCTCTGGCGAGAAGATGAGTAAGTCGCTTGGTAATTCGCTACGCGTTGAAGAGATCTTGAAATCGACTCGTGGTGTTGAATTACGTTGGTATCTGAATTCTGCTCACTACCGATCAATGATCGAGTTTTCTCCCGAAGCCCTGGCCGAGGCGGCTACCGGTTATCGACGGATCGAGAACTTTATTAAGCGCGCCGAAGAGTCAATTGGCGGATCAGTCATCGACATGTCGGTTCCTGATGCATTTGCCGCTGCGCTAGACGATGATCTCGCAGTGCCACAAGCGTTAGCGGTGATTGCCGAACATGTACGCGAAGGCAACACCGCCCTTGCGGGAAATGATGCGGTTGGTGTGCGCCGAAATCTCGGTACAGTGCGCTCGATGCTGTCGATCCTGGGGTGCGATCCTCATGAGGGTCCCTGGGCGAATGAGTCCGCTGACCTAAGTGACGTAGTTGATTCTCTAATTCAGGTTGTGTTAGCGCAACGCACAAGTGCGCGTGAGCGTAAAGATTGGGTTGCGGCAGATCTCATAAGAGATGAGATCGCAGCGGCTGGAATCCAGATCGAAGATAGCCCTTCTGGTTCACGTTGGACTTACACGCCATCAAGTGGCAAGACGGAGAGATAACGTGGCTGGTAACTCAACACGACGCGGTGCAGTAGCAAAGTCGAAGAAAGGACCCTCGGCAGGCACCGGCGGCAACAAGAAACGTCGTCTGGCTGGACGCGGGCCTACGCCAAAAGCGGAAGAACGCTCGTACCACCCAGCAGCCAAACGTAAGTCAGCTAGGCCCGCTACGCCTGCGACGGAGCGTTCGGCCAAGCCCAGTGTCCGCACGCCCAGAGCCCCTGCCGGTTCGGGGGGTCGGATGAAACGCGATGGAAATGAACTGGTGGCTGGACGCAATAGTGTGCTCGAGGCACTACGCGCAAAGGTGCCAGCAAGAGAGTTGCTGATGGCTACTCGTATCGACGTCGATGATCGCATTCGAGAGTCGCTCAACCTTGCGATCGAGGCGAAGATTCCAGTCCGAGAAGTTCCACGTGGTGATCTAGATCGACAGAGCGAGGGTGCAGTACACCAAGGAATCATCCTGACGATTCCTCCGTACGAGTACGCAGACCTTGAAGATCTATTTGAATTGGCTAAAGACGAAGGCGCGGCTCCCTTGATCGTCGCGCTCGATGGAGTTACAGATCCACGGAACCTTGGCGCAATCATTCGAAGTGCAGCCGCCTTTGGCGCGCACGGCGTCGTCGTGCCCGAGCGTAGAGCCGCGAATATGACGGCATCGGCTTGGAAGACGGCTGCAGGCGCGGCTTCACGCTTGCCAGTTGCTCGCGTGACGAATCTCGTTCGGGCAATTGAAAAGGCTAAGGCGAATGGCTGTCTGGTAATCGGCCTGGATGCGGATGGGGATTTGGATCTCAGCGACTTCAAAGACGGAGTCGATCCCTTGATGCTGGTCATTGGGAGCGAAGGTAAAGGACTCTCCCGCCTAGTTGGCGAAACCTGCGATCTCATCGTCTCGATCCCAATGCACTCTGCAACAGAGTCGCTGAACGCATCAGTAGCAGCAAGCATCGTCTTGCACGCGGTGGCTAATTCCAGGCGATGAAAGCTCGTCGTCTATCGGCTGTAGTTGTCGCCATTACGATCGGTGGCGTGGTCCTTTCGAGTTGTTCGCAACAGACCAGAGCAGTAGATGATCCCAAATGCATTGCCTTCCGCAAGGCGGCCAGCACTTATACGGATCAAGTCACTAAGTCCAGATATGCAAGGCGAGTTGCGGAGAACGCAGCGATTGGCAAATTGGCCGATTCACCCGAAATTGTCGAAGTTAAGCGGGCTACAAAGATTTGGCTGGAGGCCAAAGCGAACCTTCAGCATTTTTACGCTGATGATAAGAGTGGCTGCGTCTCTCGCTAGAGGAAGAATCGATGCGCCCGGTATTAAATACGCGCATTACAAAGTTTGGTTCCTTTACTAGCAGAGTTATGTTGATACTTTTGCATTCTGCTTCGATAAAACCTTTATCAATAAGGTGAATGAGATCGCCGTGGCCGTTAATTAGCTCGAATTATTGATTGAATCGATCACGATCTGCGCAGCAGTTGTAGCGGAGAAAAGAAATACCGCGGGCTCGACTCGAGCATTCTTTTTCTTACTCTTTGGTCGCACCGCGAGCACGAAGGCTTGGTTCTCTTGCCGTGCGATCCCGAGCGTCTCGAGCACCACGCGTGGAATGCTGAGCCGATGCTTGGCGTCGACGAATGACACGGTCGCCGAATAGGTGACCCTATTAGCCTTGATGAATTTGGGTAGATCTCGCTGGCGAAGTACCCACGTCTTGCTCTCCTCGAGAAATTCGAAGTAGACACGCGAATTAACTGCCCAACCCATGAAACTGGCGGTTGCGACGAGTGAAATGCGCCCTGCCTCGACCGCCGGGGTCTGCAGCAGGGTTTCCATGGGTCAATCAGAGTGGTCATAGCAGACAAGTTCTGGGTGGTAAAACGATATATGGGTAGTACCCCAACAATGGGTAATATCCCGCTGTACTCAGCGTGACAGTTTCTTCCCCGATCAGAACCTGCGCAAAGCCGTCGCGCGACCTGACATAATTGCCCAGCATTCTTCGAATGCCGCCTTAGCTCAGGGGTAGAGCAACGCACTTGTAATGCGTAGGTCCGGGGTTCAAATCCCCGAGGCGGCTCCGCAGTAATTTTTTTCGCCGAGCGGTGGCTTCGCTCACCTCGAGTGGTGGCTTCGCTCACCTCGACAGAGTCGTCTGTGATGGGGCAGCATTATCAAGCGGTTTTGGCTGTTATCCGCGATGGGGCTTCTGTGGTGGAGGTCGCGCGTCATTTCGGCGTCTCGCGTCAGCCGGTTCATTTCTGGCTGTTGTGCTATGAAGGCTCGGGGATGCCGGGTTTGATGAATCGCTCTCTCCGTCCGCCGCGGTGTTTGCATCAGACGACTGCGCCAGCTGTTAGTGCATTCTGTGAAATGGTACAAAAGGTAAGGGCTTGATCAGAGTCTGCCCAGTGAGGTGCTCAAGTTCCAAGAGTCGGTTCCACTTGGCTGTTCGCTCAGACCTCATGGTGGAGCCCACCTTTATCTGGCCTGCTCCACTTCCCACCGCCAGATCAGCAAGCCATGTTTCCTCTGTATCCCCGGAACGGGCCGAGACCACGGTCGCCCACCAGTTGCTCTTAGCCAGCATAAGTGCCCGTAAGGCTGCGGCAAGCGTGCCAGCCTGGTTCGGCTTGATCAGGATCGCATTCGACTCAGCCCTATCAATTCCATTCTTAAGCCGATCCACTTGAGTGGCATAACGGTCATCGCCAACTACCTGGATTGAATCTCGCAGAGTCGCTAGTGCTTGCCAACCGATCTCGTCATCTTCGGCAGCACCGTCCTCAATGGAGACGACGTCAAATCGCTCAGCCCAGTCTTGGTATCGAGATGTGAAGTCCTGTGGTGAAAGTACTACCCCAGAATTGAGGCGGTACTGCCCACCTTGAGCGACTTGGTTTGCGGCAATATCGAGAGCGATAGCGGTGCCGCGCACAAGGCCAATATTTTGAATTGCGGTGTGTACCAGCTTGATGGCCTCCTCGTCCGATCCCAAATGAGCCGCGAGACCACCTTCATCGGCCACTAAGTCCGAGTTATGACGGCTCTGCTTCAAGAGCTCGCGCACTTCAAGACGAATTCGCCAAGCCACCTCAAGTGCGGAGGTGAAGGAATTTTGGTCTAATGGCATCACGAGAACGTCCTGCAAATCCAGAGCGCGACCGGCATGTGCCCCGCCGGAGAGAATGTTCACCATCGGTGATGGAATGCTTGCTTCCTTCCCGGTGTACTCAGCAATAAGTGTGTACGGCTCTCGGTCCTGGGCGGCTGCGGCGGCCAACCATGATGCGATGCTGGTGGAGACAGCGAAGTGTCCGCCCAGGTTGGCATAGGTTGGCGTGCTGTCGATCGTGCGCAACGCCCGCTCTACTGCTTCTGGATCTGCGGCATCGACGCCGATGAGTGACGAACGCACGGCAGGTAGTTGCTTAGCGATCTGATTGGCCACGCCCATTCCGTCGAATGCTGACGCCTTGTCTCTAATGAAAAGTGCTTCATGCGCTCCCGTGCTGGCTCCAGCCGGCGAGATAGCTTTCGCACTAGCTCCGGCCACATCGATCCGCGTCGCAACGGTTGGATTACCGCGGGAATCCAACACCTGCCAACACGTAACGTCGGTGATTCGGGTATTGGTCACAGCAGCATCTCCTCAATGTCGAGGCCGCTTAGTAGATCTTGCGCGGTTGATCGAAGAATGTCGCGGCTCTCTTCGTTTAGATAACCAAGGCGTGACTTGCCATCTATCCGAACTCCAATGATGGCCCCGGTATGTTTGCCGAGCCTTTGTGGGAGATTCGGTATTTTCGCTGTGTAAGCACCCAGAAACGCCCTGAGGATCTGGTGGATGGCATGTCGTTGACTCGGCAGATGAGTCGCTTTGATGAGTAGGTGTGCGGACAGAAAAGCGAGATCCAGCACCGGGGCTCCGCGATGCGCGACCTCGGCGTCCAGTACCCAGGTGCCGGACGGTCCGTGCAGGACGTTTTTGGGACTGAAATCGCCGTGAACAGCACACTCGGTGGCTTCCATCAGTTCGTCAGCGAGGCTGCGCAGAATGACTCTTCGGTCGATCCATCGCGTTGAAAGATCTAGATGAAAAGGATCAACGCGAAGTTCGTATAACCGTGTTTTGCCGTTTTCCAATCGTTCAGGCAATGGCATATCTCGTGTTTCGTGATGCCAGATTGAGAGCGTCTCTCCCAGTTTTTGCCCGACCTTTGGATCACACTCACCGTGCATCAACAGTTCGCGCCAGTTGCGTTTGTCAGACGAAGCGAGTTCAAGAACGATGACCTTCTCTTGGTCATTTCGCGCCAAAACGCTTGGAACGCACGCTGGGGTCAACTGTTTAAAGTGAGTTAGCGCGTCTGCTTCAGCGAGAATTCGATCAGGATTGGCTTGCCAAAGGTCGGCTACCTTCAGTCTAGGGAGAGCTCGCTTCACCACGGCTTCACCGCCAAGCCAAGTGGCCCTGACACAATCAGCGGAAACCCCGCCGTTTAAAAGAGTCAGATTAATTTCAGTGGCGTCTGGAAAGGCCAATTCGATGGCGTTGCGGGCGAAGTCGAGTTCGCCCATTGTTAGTAGGTCGCCCTTCCGCCCGAGGCGTCGAATACGAATCCGGTGGTAAAGGAGCACTCAGGTGAGACGATGAAAGCGATGATCTCCGCTACTTCAGCCGGTTCACCAAGTCGACCCATCGGGATCCGCGAAACCATGTACTTCATAGTTTCATCAGTTACGTCATCATTCATAGGCGAGCGAATAACGGCAGGGGCTATCGCATTGACAGTTACGCCAAGTGAAGCAACTTCTTTAGCGACGCCCTTGACGAATCCGATCATTCCGGATTTAGAGGCGTTGTAGGGCGCCATGTTTGGATTTCCCTCTTTGCCCGCGATCGATGCCACATGCACTATTCGCCCGTAACCGGCGCCAATCATGTGTGGCATCACCGCATTTGTGAGGTTGATTGCACCGAAGAGATTCACCGCAAAGGTCTTATGAAAATCCGCAGTTGAGAGCTCATGGCTCGGCGCTCCAACAGGTCCAGTGATTCCGGCGCTATTCACCAGGATATCGATGCGTCCTACCTCGCTCATCACCTGAGCGATAAAAGCGGAGATGGCCTCTTGACTGGCAACATCCAGAGCTGTGCCAGATGCCTGTCCGCCGACTGCAGTGATTTGAGCAGCCACTTTGTGGGCAGCATCCTCATTGATATCAGCCACGAAGACTCGGTTGCCGCGTACGGTTAGGGCGTTTGCAGTCGCTGCGCCGATACCGCTTCCGCCACCAGTGACGATTGCGACTCTTTGTTCAGTCATTGTGAACTCTTCGCGTAGTTGTCAATTTCTTGACGCTTCTCCCAGCCTTCGCTGTACAGCGCCAGCCGCCCGCCGGTGCGTGGGTGTTCGGCACAGACTGCTTTGTTGAGTGTGAGCCCGAGGCCTGGTGCGGTGGGGAGATCAAAACATCCGTCAACTGGATTGACGTATGGCGCTCCGACGACGATGTCGTGTACCCAAGGGTCTGCAAAGTCATTGAAGTGTTCAAGGACTTTGGTGTTAGAGGCGGCGATTGCAACATGGAGTGCGGCGGCGGTCCCGATTGGCCCGCAGACATTGTGTGGTGCGAGCCGAACATTGTAGGCGTCTGTCCAACCAATCAGCCGTTGTAATCCGGTGATGCCGCCATGATGCGTAGCATCCACCTGAACGACGTCGACGAGATTTTCCTCAAGAAATGGCTGCAACTCGGCTGCACTGTGGACGCGCTCGCCTAAAGCGATTGGAAGATGCGTGTGGTTGCGAACATGGCGAAGCCCTCTGATGTCACCTGGCACCACTGGTTCTTCAATCCACCCAGGCCTAATGTGCTCTAGGTCCCTCGCAACTGCCACTGCGGTGGCGGCGGTGAATCGGCCATGCATCTCGACGTAGATCTGCACGTCACTGCCAACGGTGTCACGAACAGCTTCCAGGATTTCAACAGACCGACGGCGGTTCGCTGGAGTCATCTCCGCTGAAGCTGCACCGAATGGATCAATTTTCAATCCCGTATATCCACGATCGACCACTCCACGGGCCAGTTTGGCAATGCCTTCAGGATCGCGTTGGCCCTGATACCAACCGTTGGCATAGGCAGGCACTCGCTCGGTGAAGACACCGCCGAGCAATTTCCAAACGGGTACATTGAGCGCCTTGCCCATGATGTCCCAGCAGGCGATGTCGAACGCAGCTAACGCCGAACGACCTACTTCGCCGGGTAGGCCATATTCAGCGACATCTATATTCCACGCTAACCTCGTTAGGTTGAACACGTCCGAACCAATTACGTACCTGTTCCCAAGTTCTTTGATCGCGGCAACGAGGGTATCCGTCTTATTGACCATGCGAACTTCGCCGACGCCCGTGATTCCTTCATCTGTCTTAAGTTCAACAATGGTCAATTCCCGCCATGGGGCACCGACAACGATGGTCTCAAATGAGGTGATCTTCATATTGTGCGTCCTTTTCGGTTAACGATGGAAAGTCTTTAAAGCAACTGATTGGACTTGTAAGCGGAGAACGGCTCGGAGGTCACGTTCCGACCGCTTGAGGTGCGCGCGCATCGCCGCCGCTGCTTTGCGTGCTTCCCCTTGCCGTACGAACTCTAAGATCTCCGCATGTGCTCGAACATTGTCATTAAGGGTTGCATGCCCATCTACGATCTGATTCTTGATGGACACGTCGAAACTTCGTCGCAGTGGCACTTCGATTGATTCCAACAGCGCGCTGAGAATTCGGTTTCCTGACGCAAGCGCCAAAGCTTCGTGGAATCGGACGTCGGCTTCGTTGTACCGAGTTACGATCTCCGCGTTGTCGGAATCGTCATTAGCGGCGTCAGCGATGTCAGCTGCTAAGCGCATTGCGTCAAGGGCGCTTTCGATCGCCGTGATACCCGCGCGGTTGGCGCGAGTCGCTGCCAAGGAAGCTGAATGAACCTCCAGCGCCATGCGTACTTCAATCAGGTCAAGCACCGAGGTGGGTTCATGGTTGGCTGCAAAGGCGAGAAAGGAGGCAAGCGGCGTGCTGTGCATCCGGGTTACTTGTGCGCGACGCCCTTGGCTTGTATCGATCAGACCACGGCCAGCCAGGTGCTTCATGGCTTCTCGGATCGTGAGGCGGCTAACGTTGTAGGTCTCTGCCAGATCCTTCTCGGCAGGCAGCAGCGAACCCGGTTCCAGGTTTTCCAGAACCCAACGCTCGAGTTGCTGCGCAATGCTCGTGGACCCCTGCTCTTCATTGGCCGACACTCTGGTTACCTTTCTTCCGCGCGTTTTAGTTGCTAACTTATCAGATAAGTTAAATAAGCATATCGCGCTTAACAGACAGATTAGATAATAGAGGTACTTTTCTAAGCATGGATATAGGAGAAAACACACTAATCACAATCTTTGATAACGAAATTGTAACGAACTTATCAGAACTGTTGCGGATGTGATGTAACACGCGTACACATTGGCTTCCGGACTAACCTGAGTTCGGCTATAGGAGGAATTGGATGAAATCACGTCGAATCAGGGCAGGTCTCGCCGCGGGTTTCGCAGCCTCGCTGGTAGTGGCAGCATTGACCGCCACTACTGCTACATCTGCCAACGCCGCCGCCGGCTGGTGCTCTGGAGTAAAAATCGTGGCATTCCCCGGTGGTCCACAAGGTGGTGTCTTCGCCAACAACGTCTACAACGGCTTCAAGCAGGCCGCAAAGGATCTCGGTCCTTCCGTGAAGTACTACTTCTCGGACTGGGATCCCAACAAGCTGGTCTCTCAGATGAAGGAAGCAGTTGCAACCCACCCAGATGGCATGGCCATCTACGGCTTTGGTGGGCCCGAGGCGACTACGCCAATTGTTGACAGTGCCTTCAAAAAGGGCATCATCGTCACATCGCTCAACTCCGAGTTGTCGGCACTCCAGGCTAAGTACAGTGCACGGGGATTTGGCTACGTTGGTGCTCAGTTGCACAAGGCTGGCCTAGATCTAGCCAATGAAATCATCAAGCGTGCCAAGCTCAAGTCAGGTGACTCGGCATTCGTCTGGGGCCTTAAAGGCGCGGCCGGTGACCGTGCACAGCGCACCGTCGGCGTCGTCGATGGTTTTGAGGCGGCCGGTGTAAAGGTCGTGTACCAAGAAATTGACCAGGCCACTAACACCACTCCAGCCGCCGGCGCCCCGACCTTCGCAGGCATCATGGCGAAGAACCCTGGTATCAAGGCCGTGGTGACCGACCACGGTGGTCTGACCGCTACCGCTGCGACGTATATGAAGGCAGCAAACAAAGCACCGGGTTCGGTGTACTTTGCTGGTTTCGACGTCTCACCGGCGACTGTTACGGCTATCAAATCGGGCTACCTACAGTTGGTGATTGACCAGCAGCCGTTCCTACAGGGATACCTGCCCATTCTCAACATTTGCTTGACTAAAAAGTTCGGATTCTCCGGGCTTTCAGTCAACACCTCAGGTGGATTCGTGGACGCGAGCAACCTATCGATCGTCGCTCCACTCGCCAAGAAAGAAATCCGATAACCACTAACTCAACCGATTAAGAGAAATTTACGTTAGCGGCTGGTCGGGTGCGGTCCTTCGGATTTCCCCCGGCCAGCCCTCCTGAGAGGTAGTAGGTGTGTCCACTCCCGTTATTGAGTTGAGGAATGTCACCAAGACGTTCGGCGAAGTGCGGTCGCTGTCAAACGTGAACCTGAAGATCAACCCTGGTGAAATCGTTGGGCTCCTCGGAGACAACGGTGCCGGAAAATCTACCCTGGTGAAAACCATCATGGGTTACTACAAGCCCGATGCAGGAGGTGAGATCTGGTTCAAGGGTGAATTGATCTCTGACTGGTCTGTTTCGAAGGTGCGATCGCTCGGCGTGGAAACGATCTACCAGGAACGCGCTTTGTGTGAGCAGCAACCAATCTGGCGCAACATGTTCATGGGCCGCGAAATCACCAAGCGCTCTGGCCGACTTGATGTCAAGGGGATGAAGAAAGAAGCTAGCAAGTTGATGAGCGCCCACATGGGCTTTACATCGGCAGCTGTTCATCCGGACAATGCGGTGCTTACCATGTCTGGTGGCGAAAAGCAGGGCGTCGCTATTTCCCGTGCCCTTTACTTTGACGCCGAACTGGTCATCCTTGATGAGCCAACGGTGGGTCTGTCACTTTCGGAAACGAAGAAGACTTTGGAATTCGTAAAGACCATCAAAGATTCTGGCCGCTCTGCCATTTTCATCGATCACAATATCTTCCACATCTATCCGGCCGTTGATCGCATGGTAATCATGGACCGTGGCAAGGTCGCTGGCGAATACTTAAAGTCTGAGATCACTATGGACCAACTTATCGAGAACATGTACCGAGTAGCCCGTACCGGAAAGTTAGAGGAGGCATAAAGTGACTGCGCCAACGGTGACACCCACCGCTGCGAAGGATAACGCGGCTAGACCGCCGTCCTTCTGGCGTCGCTTTGGAATGCAGTTCGGCATCTGGGGCGTCGGAATCCTCATCTGGCTCATCTTCGTCTTTACTGCCCCTGAAGCGTTCACCTCACGTGATATCTACCTTGCCTTTGCCTCCACGACTCCGATGTTCGCGTTGATGGCCATCCCCTTAACACTGGTCGTGATTACCGGAGAAATCGATCTCTCCTTCCCATCGACCATGGCGTTATCTGTAGCCGCGTTCGCCAAGACGTATCAGTTCTTTGGCAATGTCTGGCTAGCAACCGTCGTAGCGTTGATCGTGGGAACAATCTGTGGCTATATCAACGGGAAACTCGTGACCGCATTTGCGATTCCATCGCTCGTCATCACCATCGGAACCGGGTTCCTCTTCCGTGGGCTTGATCTGGCAATTATGAATGGGTCGGGCGTCGGATTGACCGATCCTCAGTTCAACCGAATTTCGGGAATCTTTGTTGGAAGGACCTTCTTCTCCATCCCGAATCAGTTCTGGTGGACAATCGTGGCCACGATTGTGCTCTGGTTCGTGCTCAATCGCACTCAATTTGGCGCACACGTATTTCTCACCGGCGACAACAAAGTCTCAGCGCAACTGATGGGTGTGAACGTCGACCGAGTTAAAACCAGCTCATTCGCAATCATGGGCTTCTTCGCAGCCTTCGCCGGACTCGTGGCATCGTTCGAGGTGCAGTACTTCTGGCCCACGCTCGGCGACGGTTTGCTCATGAACTCCATTGCATCGGTTTTCTTGGGTGGCACTAGCGTCTTTGGTGGCATTGGAACCATCGTCGGTACATTCGTTGGTTCATTCATCATCGGCGCCATCAATGCTGGCATAGTCGCTTCGGGAATCAACGCCTTCTACACGCAAGTCTTCTTCGGCCTAGTCATCATTGTCTCTGTGATCATGCAGGCGATCATCAGTCACCGAGTGAAGAAGTAGTGCAGATACCGCTGAGCGCCGAACTTTGGGACAATCGCCGGTGCATCCTTGGTGAAGGCCCAGTCGGTTACGGACGAAGCCAGGTTGTGTGGGTCGACATTCTCGGCAAGAAGGTTCTATCCAGAGACCTTGAGACTCATCAGATCGGTGAGTTCGAAACCCAAGACCACGTCAGTTTCGTGCTTCCGCGAGCTGGGGGTGGGCAGGTACTTGGTATCGTGGACGGACCGTATCTACGGGACGTGGACGGCGCTCTGCATCGCCTTCCTGGTCGCGCGGAGGCCGATGGCAGTGACGGAGTAAACCCAACACGCTGGAATGACGCGAAAGTCTCGCCACTGGGTGAAGTCTGGCTTGGCTCAATGACTTACGATGTTCTGCCGAACCAAGCGGGGCTCTATCGACTGGCTAAGGATGGTTCGCAACTCAAGCGAATACTTTATGGAATCACTCTCGGCAACGGCCTTGGATGGTCAGCGGATGGAAGTCGCTTCTACTACATTGACACTCCAACTCGACGAGTGGACGTTTTTGATGTCGTAGGCAGCGAATTGACGAATCGACAGACACTGGTCGATGTGAGCGACGCTCGGGGATTTCCAGATGGGCTTGCGGTGGATTCTGACGATGGCATCTGGGTCGCCTTCTGGGAAGGATCTGCTGTTCGTCGCTACGACGGCGGCACCGGAGTCCTGACTACTGAGATTGCAGTTCCGGTACCGCGGGTGACGTCATGTGCATTCGCTGGTGCAAAACTGAACCAACTGGTCATCACGACGGCCCTTGGGGAACAGGGCGAAGATGACGTTCCTGAATCCGGAATGACCTTCATCTGTGAACCCGGTTTTGTCGGATTGCCGACTGTGCTCTTTGCGGCATGACGATGAATACCTCCATTCTCGCCACACTAAGACGCCCTTGATGTCAGTCACAGGTGTCTGTCCCGTTCTCTCCGTGCCATTCGATGAACGCGGTGAACTGGACTTGGCCAGTTTTCGTAATCTCGTGCAGTGGTTACAGTCTTTGGATTTCAGGGGAACCCGAGTGCGGTCGGTAATGCTGTTTGGGGTAGCTAGCGAGAACCACAAGTTGCGAGATGACGAACGTGAGCAATTGCTAGTCACCTTGCTGCAGGAGCGGGACGCAGGAGCACTCACTGTCATCGCGTCAGTCGCGGATCAATCTGCCGAATTAGCGGCAGCACGCGCCACGCGTTATCAGGAACTCGGAGCAGATGCCATCAATATCTTGCCTCCATCCTTTCTGTCTCCCTCGAAAGAACAAGTACTAGCCCACATTGAGCGAGTGCTACAAAGCGTTTCAATCCCGGTGATCATCCAACACTTGCCGCAGGCCGGTGGTTTGGAGATTGTGGATGAGCTCTTGCATCTACATGATTCGTTTCCGCATTTTGTGACGATCAAGTGTGAAGCGAATCCACCTACTGAAACAGTCGCGCGTATTGCTGCGCAGTCAGTTGGGCAAGTGTCGACCCTGGTTGGCTGGGGAGGGATTAGCTGGGCAGAAGGCACTGCTGCCGGTGCGTCGGGCGTTCAACCTGGCTGCTCACTCACGGATCTTTATCTCTGGGCCCAGTCTGCACTCGATGGAAGCGACAACGCGGAATTCGTTGAGCGCTTATCTCGCTTCATCCCCTGGGTGCGCGAGTGGATTGAGACAGTGGAGAAGTTGATCGCGGTTGAAAAGTATGTGTTGGTGGAGCGAGGGATCATCGCTAGCCCGTACTGCCGCATGCCGACTGTGACTGTGACTACGCACCTCAAGCAACAAGTCGCCGATGCCATCTCGCTAGTAAAGTCTGTTGCGGCGGGCTCTCATGTATGACCTCTATACATTCGGCGAGATCATGGCTCTCTTCCTCACCCAAGACCGTGATTCCATAGTTACCGCGACGAGTTTCGAGAGGTTGGCTGCCGGTGCAGAGGCCAACGTTGCTGTCGCCGTTTCTCGACTCGGTTTAGCGGCCTACTTCCATACCCGTCTAGGGCAAGACAAGTTGGGTGATGCGGTTCTATCCGATTTGCGTCGAGAAGGGGTGGGCGTCGAAGGCGTGCTCCGTACTTCGGATTACACCGGAATCCTGATTCGCAACACCGGCAAATCCTCGGCGTTGGAAGCCACCTATGTACGACGGGATAGTGCTGCCACCGGGATCGAACCCAACGACATCGATATAGATGTGCTGGGTAACTCACGTTGGTTGCATGTCACCGGAATTTCGGCAGCCATCTCAAGATCGGCACGAGAGGCAGTCGTCTACGCACTCGATCACGCTCGTGATCTAAATATGAATATCAGTTTGGATCTAAACATTCGCCGCCAACTCTGGAGCGAGGCCGAGGCTGCCGCAGTTCTCTTGCCGATGGCACGCGACCTTGACGTGCTTATCGGTGGAATCGATGAATATCAGGCCGTCTTTGGAATGAGCGATCCTGAGACTTGCCTTCAGATGGCAGTCGATAGCGGCGTTGCGCATGCGATCATGACAAGCGCAGAACTTCCAGTGCGAGTACGAAGCAGAGCGGAAAGATTCGAGGTGACTCCTCCTCGCGTCACCTCCATTGATCCTGTCGGAGCCGGAGACGCCTTTACCGGTGGGGTCATTGCCGGGTTGCTTGCAGGATTCGACATTCACACCGCTGTTGTTCAGGGCACTGTATGTGGGTCTCATGTCGCAGCACAGAGAGGTGATTGGACAGGGATGCCAACCGGGATCGCCGGGATTGCATCACGAAACTACTTGGAGACAGCCACATGAGTTCAAGTGCATCCATATTTACAGTCGGTGCCATCGCGATCGTTAGAGCATCGCAGGCAGAGGTCGCAGTAGCGCAAGCCGAGACCATCGTTACAGCGGGTCTTTCAGTCATTGAGGTGTCTCTGGTTACCCCTGGCGCATTGGCGCTCATCGAAAGATTAACAAAACTGCCGGGGGTTATCGCCGGCGTTGGAACAGCGCTGAGCACAGATCAGGTCAGGGCGGCCTACGACGCTGGGGCGCAATTCGTCGTTTCGCCCAACACTGATCCAATGGTGATCTCACTTACCAAGAACCTAGGAATGACGTCGGTACCGGGCGTATCGAGCGGTACCGAGGTTGCAGTGGCCATTGCTTCAGGTGCCGACATCCTCAAACTCTTCCCCGCATCCACCTACGGACCGTCGCATCTGCGGGCCCTCCGGGATCCCTTCCCGGACCAGAAGTGGGCACCGACCGGCGGCGTTCAAGTGGAAACCATCCAGGATTGGTGGGCAGCTGGTGCCCGAATCTTCGGTCTGGGCTCTGCTCTTTCTACTGGGGGTCTGGCGCAAATCCCAACCAACGTCATCAGATTCTTGAGTGTGATTCAGGCTTGCCGGTCAGTGGACGGAGACCAGCGATGAAGATCACCCGCGTTACAACCAAAGTGATCAATGCACGACTGCGCAACTGGGTCGTTGTCCTAGTTGAGACCGATCAACCAGGACTGGATGGCCTTGGTGAAGCAACTGTTGAATTCCAGACACGCGCAGTGGTCGGAGCCGTTGAAGACCTTGCAAGTCTGGTCATCGGCCATGATCCACGCGATATCGAACGCCTGTGGCAGATGATGTACCGCCATCCTTTCTTCAAAGGCGGCGTGATTACGATGTCAGCATTGAGCGGAATTGATCAGGCGCTCTGGGACATCTCAGCCAAGGACATGGGCGTACCACTCTGGAGGGCTCTTGGTGGTCTGGCTCGTGACCGGGTCCGCATGTATGACCACCTTGGTGGTGGGGATTCAGAGGCGGTATATAACTCCGACACCGCAAGTTCTTTCGCAGAGAAAATGAAGCAGAGCGTTGCAGATGGTTTCACCGCGGTAAAGATTCTGGCAGTACCTAAGACGGCACCGTTGGGCAGTGCTGCACAATTACGTCACGCCGAGGCACTGATGCAGACCGCGCGAGAGACTGTCGGTCCTGATGTCGACATCATGATCGATTTCCACGGCAGAACCAGTGCTGCCATGGCAATCAAATACGCCAAGGTTCTTGAGCCATTTTATCCGTACTTCTTGGAAGAGGTAGTTCAGCCAGAGTTCATCGGTGGTATGGCGGAAGTCGCTCGAAGTACGAGTATTCCATTGGCTAGCGGAGAGCGTCTTTTCACCAACCAAGAGTTTCTTCCCTTACTGCGATCAGAAGCGATCGATGTTGCCCAACCCGACGTCTGTCACGCTGGGGGGATCACTGGATTGCGCAAGATCTCCGCACTCTGCGACACATTCGGAGTAATGATGGCACCGCATAATCCGCTCGGCCCAGTCGCCACTATGGTCAATGTCCACCTTGGATTGAGTACTCCCAACTTCCTTATTCAAGAGGTAATGCGCGCAGACGTACCCTGGCGCGAAGAAGTGGTACAGGGCGTTCCAGAGATCCGGGATGGATACATACAAGTCCCGACCACGCTCGGTATAGGTGTCTCAATTAATGAACTCGAAGCTGCAAAGCACCCATTTAAGGCCGGTACTCCCACCCAGTGGTTCCACGACGACGGCTCGATAGCAGATTGGTGATGACATGAAACTCGAGGGAGAACACATCTTTGTAACCGGAGCCGCCAGGGGAATTGGTGCTGCGATCGCTCGTGATGCGGCTGAGGAAGGCGCGCGCGTTTCCATTGTCGATATCGACGTCGCTGGCGGTGAGGCATTCGCATCAGAACTCAAGAGCGCGGGGCATAAGGTCTATTTTCACCCCGCTGACGTTGGTGATTTGCCCAGCATGATTACCGCCCACCGCGCCATAGTTGGAGAGATGGGCGACATCACGGGCGCAGTGAACAACGCAGGTCGCAACTCCTATGCCAACCCAGTAGAGATGACCACGGAGGAGTGGGACTCCTTTTTCGCAGTCGACTTGAAGTCTGTGTGGCACACGGCCAAGTTGGTACTTCCGGCGATGCGCGCAGCGAAGAAGGGTGCGATCGTGAATATTGCGTCGATCCATGCCCGCATGACCTATCCGGATTACTTCCCTTATGCAGGTGCTAAATCAGGGATCATCGGGCTGACCCGAAACTTGGCTATCGATGAGGGCAAGCACAACATTCGATGCAATTCGCTCTCGCCTGGCTACACCCTTACACCACTGCTCAAGTCGTGGTTCGACATGAACCCGGAGAACTACGCCTCCGCACTTGCAGTGCAACCGCTCAAGCGGATGTCAGATCCCGCTGAAATCGCCAAGGTCGCGACATTTCTCCTCTCAGACGGCGCATCATTCGTCAACGGCGCCGATTTCATCGTTGACGGTGGACTCCATGCGAGGTTTGCCTAATGAAACTCAAAGACCAACACATATTCGTTACTGGTGGCGCGCAGGGAATTGGTGCCGCAATTGTTCTCGATGCTGTCCAGTCCGGGGCACGCGTCTCGTTCGTCGATCTAAAGGTGGAGCAAGGTGAGAAGTACGCAGCGGAGTTGAACGCCAAAGGATACAAGGTCTTCTTCAGGCAAGCCAATGTTGGTGACCTTGTCGATCTCACTCAGGCCCATCGCGAAATCGTTTCGAAAATGGGTGACATCAATGGGGTAGTAAATAATGCAGGCGTTAGTTGCAACGCGGACCCAGTGGAGATGACAACCGAGGAATGGGATTCCTTCTTCGCAGTCGACCTGAAGTCGGTGTGGCACACCGCCAAATTGGCGCTGCCGGCTATGCGTGCCACACACAAGGGCGCGATCGTGAACATTGCATCGATCCACGCACGCATGACGTACCCGAAGTACTTTCCCTACGCCGCGGCTAAGTCGGGAGTCATCGGGTTAACCCGCAATCTAGCTTTGGATGAAGGCGAACATAACATCCGAGTGAATGCTGTCTCGCCTGGCTACACGCTAACGCCTCTGCTGCAGTCGTGGTACGACCAGCTACCTGAGAAAAAGGCAGAGTCAATGAAGGTCCAGCCCATGGGTCGGATGGCTCAGCCAGCTGAAATCGCCACCGTCGTAACTTTCCTACTCTCTGACGACGCGTCGTTCGTCAATGGGGCCGACTGGATCGTCGATGGTGGACTGCACGCCCGTTTCGCTGGGTAGTCGCCGTGTTCCTGCAAACGCATGAATTGAGGAGTCAGAATGTCAACGTGGAAATCGACTAGAGAGAGCGACGGTCCCATGGCTCGCGGCATCGCATTGCTGAGTAAACAGGGAGTCAAGAGCGCAGATTCTGATGGGCTGCCCGAGAGCGCGAAACGCTTCTCCGACGGCTCACGCTGGAAGGTTGAGATCCCCTCGGTTGAGGGACCACGTGCCATGAGTGTCGTGGTCAAAGAAGCGGCGCAATATGGCTTAACGCTCCATCGCGTGAGTCAAGGCAGCGGCATCATGATGCAGACTGACGCGGAGATCCGCGAAATGGTCGAATTGGGTCGTGACCTCGGCATTGAGGTCTGTCTCTTTGTTGGGCCACGATCGTCATGGGATATCGGCAAGGCGGCATCCACCTCGTCAGGTGCCACGACCCACCCGTCGTTGAGGGGTGGGGATCAACTTAGGTACGCGGTCGAGGACGTCATCCACGGAGCTGACTTAGGTGTGCGTTCGATACTGGTTGGAGACGTCGGCCTCCTCGCGGTTCTGGGACGCGCCCGAGCCAACGGTGATCTACCGAGTGATTTTATCCTTAAGACATCGGTGGCGTTGCCTTGCAACAACCCGGCCACCGCAAAGTTATATGAGGACCTTGGCGCAAGCACTCTCAATCTAACGACCGACCTGTCGCTTCAGCAGATTTCGGCAATCCGAGAACAGGTCGATATCCCGGTAGATGTTTATGTAGAGGCTGCTGACGATTTCGGCGCTGCTGTTCGTTATTACGAGGTGCCCGACCTCGTGCGGGTGGCGGCACCGATCTACCTCAAATTCACCGTTCGCAACTCGCCAGGGCTTTACCCCGCTGGTCTTCACCTACAGGCGACCCTAGAAGCGACTGCCAGGGAACGTGTCCGCCGCGCTTTCATTGGGACGTCGATGCTTGCGAGATACGGCCTGACGTGAGTTCCACAGCTCTCATCTTCGGCTCGACCGGAGCGCTGGGATCAGCCATCCACTCTCAGTTCACTTCCGCGCAGTGGCAGGTCTTCACCGCTGATCGACGATACGACGGAAGTACCGGTCAGGTAGTGATGCCGCTTGAGCGCGAGACTCTGCGGCAGCAGTTGGGGTCCGGAGGCGCAGATGCTGTCATTTTCGCTCAGGGACTGAATTCGAACGGCTCAGTCTTAACCGAGACAGATGACAATATTAATGCCCTCTTTGAGGCCAACTGCCTATTCATCGTTCGGGCCATGCGCGAACTGGTACATGCAAACGCAATCAAGGCTGGCGGTCGAGTAGTAATCCTGACTTCGCTCTGGGAACAGTTCACGCGTCAAGAGAAACTTGCGTACACGATCTCTAAAGCGGCCGCTGGCGGGTTGGTGCGTTCATTGGCGATTGACCTTGCTCCCCCGACGGATCTGGGTCAACGCCCTACTTCCGGGCATTATCGATACTCCGATGACTCGCGCCAATCTTGGACCAGAGAAGTTGGCGAAGGTCAAGATGGATTCCCCGTCGGGTTTCCTGGCAACTCCAGATGATGTGGGTCGCGCTGCGCTGTGGCTAGCCTCGCCACTCAATACTGGCGTGACGGGCCAGAGCATCTTCCTAGACCACGGTTATACGACAGGCCGCATCATTTAAAGCCGGGTCTAAATCGTGCTCCAAGCAATAAGGCCGTCCACTCGCCGCACTCGCTGAATCCGCCTGTATGACTCGAGCACTTCAAGATGCCCCATGACCGGATAGACGAGGTACTTGTAAGCGGGGTCGGGCCATGGGCCCAATCGCTGATGGCACTGCTCAATGATTTCCAGCAGCGAGATTGGACTGTTTGCGTTGGCGATGGTCTCGAAGGCGACGCTTTCAACAACATCGGTATAGGCCAGAGAGAGGTCCAGGAAATCGATGCCATCTTCGCCCGCATAAATCGGGTAGTGGGCCGGAAGAATCAACTTTGGCTTCCGTCCCTTGAGGGCACGAATGGTTGAGCGATAAGCCTCGACGAACCGGTACGTCGGCGGGAAGGCGGGTTGGCCATCGGCATGACGGACGGTGTCGCCAAGGACCGCATCTCCGATCATGATCGCATCATTCGTTTCATCTAGTACTGACAGGTGCCCCCATGAGTGTCCCGGCGTGTGCAGAATTTCGAGGTAACGACCTCCGAGATCGATCCGCTCGCCCCCGCTAAGGCCTAGGTCGACCGGTGTTTCTTTCGCAGCCATCCAGATGAACTGCTTAGCTTCCGCGGTCTCATCAAATCCATGATCTGCCGCGAATTCACCGTACCGGTCATCGCTCATTTTTTGCAGACTCTCGATCATTGGCCGATCGCGTTCACCGGCGCAGATGAGTGCGTTGGGGAAGTACTCACGGACCGCCAAATTACCACCGGTGTGGTCGAAGTCCGAGTGCGTGGCGATCGCGTAACGAACGTGGCCCTTAACTAAGTTGTGCTGTTCGAAGTAAGGGACCAGAGTTTGGCGAATGGACTCATCAAAACCGGTGTCAACTATCGCGGTGTGCCGTGAGCCGACGATCACGTAGATGCTGATGTAACGAGTACCGATTGGGCATTCGACCCGGTGTATCCCTGGCGCGATCTCCATGAAAATCTCCTTTTGAAAGTTATTTCCCTTTGAAGTTGGCGACGCGTTTTTCTGCGAAGGCCGCTCGCCCTTCAACGGAATCTTCCGTTGTGAAGCAGTAGGTGAAAGTGTCGTTCTCGTACGCCAGACCAACCTCAATAGAACTTGACATCGAGATTCGCACTAAATGCTTTGAAAGTTGCACTGCAATAGGGGCGCTTGCGCAGATTTTCGTTGCCAACAATTCCACTTCTGCGTCCAGTTCATCGTCCGGAAGTACGCGATCGACCAGACCCATCTGCTCGGCTTCCTCGGCAGACACAAGATCGCCGGTGAAGAGCATTTCTGCTGCCTTACCTGGGCTGATAACTCGTGGCAGCAACTGCGTATTGCCGGCGCCGCCGTGCCAGCCGAGTCTGATCTCACCAGCGCCAAAGCGGGCTGACGTGGAGGCATAGCGGATGTCACTCATCAGGGCCATCTCCAGACCGCCGCCAATGCAGTAGCCACGAATCTTGGCGACGACGGGTTTGCGGATCGCCCAGATACCCCGGGCGTAGTCGATTCGATTCCGAAGCTGCCAGTTCGTTCCGTAGTCATCAAGAACACTGATATCGCTGCCCGCCGAGAAGGCCTTGGAACCAACGCCTGAGAGGATGACAACCCGCACGTTGTCGTCGGCATTGATCGCCGGGATCAGCTCCAGTAGAGCCTTACCCATGGCGGGCGTCATGGTGTTGAGCTTCTCAGGGCGATTCAGCTCCAAGTAGGCGATCTGTCCCTTAAGGCGATACCGCAATTCGTTGGGCAAAGGGAGGGTGGTTGAGTCGATAATCACGAGGAGTTGCCCTTTCGAAGTTTTGCGGTGTCTTGTGCGGAACGATCCAAGAGATCCCTCATGGCCTCCTCAGCCCACCCTGGCTGCTCCTTTTCAATCGCCTCAAGAACAATGCGATGGTCCTCAAGAAAGTCACTATTGGTGCTGTGAGAGAGCGTCATCTCATCGCGGATCTGCAAGAGGGGCTGAACGAGCAAACCAAGACGAATCATGATGTCATTGTGGGTAGCCTCAAGGATCACTTGATGGAACTCAAGATCTGCATCAATGACTGCACGTGAATCAGGACCTGCAACAGTTATTCCACTCGCCATTGCTTCATACGCGTGGCTTAGGAGCAGGAGATCCTCTTCGCTGCGACGACGTGCGGCAATCCCCGCCGCCCATGGTTCATAGCTTTCTCGGATCTCTTCCAGATTCTTAACCATCTCCACTCCCGCGCCTGCATCGCGGTACCAAGCAATCACTTCTGGGTCGAGCAAATTCCACGATCGCTTGCCGAGAACACTGGTACCCGTCTTCGTCCGAGATTGGATAAGGCCCTTGGATTGCAGAATCTGGAAGGCTTCACGTACGACGGTTCTACTCACCCCGTACTCCTCTTGTAATGCGTCGGCAGTGATAATCACGCCTTCTTCAACCTCACCTTTGACAATTCGCACGCCAAGTGATTCGACGAATTGCTGAGTCAGGTTGCGAGCGAAGTCGATCTTCATGGAAGTTCAGCCGCCTCACAGATTGCCAACACCAGTGGCCCCTGACCCCAGGGAACAAGGAAACCTCTTGGCGTGTGAACATAATGTGATTTCCTGGTAGACGCCATAACTGCCGCAGTGACATTGGTGAGGTGGCCATTTTCGTCAACATCGTCGATGGCTGCTGCCAGCGCGAGTAGTGCTGACTGCTCCAATTCTGCAGGCTGGTAAATGCCTTGTTTGATAGCTCGAAGAAATCCGGTGGCCATGAAAGCAGCAGTGGACCCTTCCTCGCCAGATTCAGGTTCATCAACTACACACCACCACCGGCCGTCAGGTCGTTGGAGTTTCACCATCGCATCGATTTGACGACGGATGCTGACGGCCAACTCCACGCGTGCGGGATGGCCCTTGGCTAGAAGTCGGTGAACGTCCAATAGGCCGAGCATGGCCCAACCCTGCCCACGCCCCCAACCCGGACCAAATGTTCCCTCCACGTCGCGCATAAAGAAGTGATCGAAGAGCCCATCCAGTTTTTGCAGCGTCCTTACGTAAGCGAATGCTTGATCGATTCCGACTTGAACGAACTCGGGGTTTTCCACTGCTACCCCGAGTGCCGTGAAGAACGGCGGATCAAAGTGCAGACAATCCACGCAGCTACCCATGGGCGGTTCTGCCAGCCATGCCGCCTCACGAGGAGGTAGCGGTTCGCCACCGTATGGCGGGATGAGACAGAGGCGATCCCACGTGTCGTAAATGCCGCGGTCCATCGGACGAGACATCAAGTACCGGGCCAGCCGGATCAGCGCCTCGAATAGCGTGCTGTCCTTGGTTTCCTTCGCAACTTCCACCATAGCCAGCCCAGGAGCGGTGCAATCAAGGCGGCGGAAGGGCTCCTGCCGCGTCGCCCAAGAGCGCATCCATCCGTGCGCATAGCTGAAGAGGGAAGGATCTTTGAGGACTCGACTCGACTCGAGTAGCGCCTCAAACCCGGTGGAATCACCAAAATTCCACGTCTCGAATCGCATGTCCTTGATTGAGCCTGCGGCGGTGCGCAATAAGCCCAGTCGCTCATCACGAGTTGGAAGTATGGGTGCCACATCTTTGAGCATGTTCATCGTCCTTTGAATTCAGGGCGTCGCTTCTCTGCGAAGGCACGACGACCCTCTGCGGCATCCGCTGTGCTCATGCAGTACGCGAATGAGTCGTTTTCGTAGCGCAGGCCTACTTCAAGCGGAACGCTCTGCGCCATTCGAATCATGTGCTTGGTCATTTGAGCAGCGATGGGGGCCTTTTCGGCAATGGACTCCGCCAGCGAGTGTGCTACGGACTGCAGTAGTTCTGGTTCAACGATCTGTTGGATAAGACCCATTTGCAATGAAACTTCAGCATCAATGGGCTCTCCGACGAGCAGGAACTGTGCGGCGTTTCCCGGCCCGATGGCATGTGTGAGGAGTTGAGTCTGTCCGGAGCCGCCATGCCAACCATGACGGATCTCGCCGGCACCAAATTTGGCGTTAGTGGCGGCGATACGAATATCGGATGCGCAGGCCATCTCCAAGCCACCACCAATGCACCAACCATGTATTGCCGCTACCACCGGCTTCCTTATGAGCCATACGGCTCGGGCATAATCAAGGCGAGCATCAAAGCGGTTGCGATATTGCCAATTGGTGCCGTACTCATCGAGGTCGTTTATGTCGCTTCCCGCGCAAAAACCCTTCTCGCCGACTCCGTACAGAAGAACCGCACGGATTTCCTCATCGTTGTTGATGTCGTAGACAAGTTCGTTCATCTGTTTATCCATCACGACCGACATGGCATTGATTTTTCTGGGTCGATCAAGGATCAGATGGGCTACAGCTCCATGCTTTTCCAACCGCACTTTTCCCATTTCAACATCGGTCATGATCTCTCCTTGACTTCGGGATTCGTCTGAGTTGCGTCGCCAACAGTGCCGATGGCACCGGCACGAATAAGTTCATCGATTTGTGCGTCTTCGTAGCCAAGGACCTCTTTGAGAACTTCTCTGCTGTGTTCTCCAAGAGCGGGGGCACCTCGAAAAATCTTTGGCGGTGTCTCAGACATCACTATCGGTGGTCGCACAGTCCTAGCAGCTCGACCCTGCAGTTGCGGTTGTTCGACGATATAGTTCTTGGCGATGATGTGTGGATCCTGGACCAAACCCTCGTAATCGAGTACCGGACCGGCCCATGCGCCGAACCGGTCACAGATCTCGATCCACTCCGTCGTCGTCTTCTCGAGAAATCGGTGGCGGATACGCCCATACACCTCGTCGCGATACGTATGCCCATCGTTGTAATGGGTCAGCGTTCGCAGCCAGTCGTCGTCCAGGACTTCGCCGAGGATGTTTAGTGGAACCATCGCTAGTGTCAGCCAAGAGTCCTTGGTCTTATAGATTCCGTATGGAGCAGGGATTGAGCCGTGTGCACTTCGTTCTTTCATCCGGCGTGGCATGCGTCCTGAGTTGAGAAAGGTGACCAGTTCTTGGAGTTGGCAATCCATTACTACAGCCAACATGTCGATCTCGACATGTTGGCCTTGGTCGAGCCGATCTCTGGCATGCAGCGCTGCCAAGATTCCAATCACGGCTTGGTAGCCAGTCATGACATCGGCACCCCAGAGAGCGCTTGGGGTCGGATCGTCGCCGAGCGCACCAACACTGAAAAGCGAGCCGCTGTACCCCTGGACCACGAGGTCCTGCCCCGGGCGGTCCTTGTAGGGCCCGCTTGAGCCATACCCCGAGATCGAGCAGTAGACAAGGCGCGGGTTGATCTTTCTCAACTGCTCATAGCCGACGCCAAGCCGCTCGGCAGTGCCTTGTCGAAAGTTCTGCAAGAAGACGTCACTCACTCGGACGAGGTCGTGGATCGTCTTCCGGCCGAGGTCACTTTTTAGATCTATGGGCAGGCTCCGCTTGTTGCGGTTGACGGCGAGGAAGGTGGTCATTTCCCCATTGCTCATCTGGTTCTCGAAGCCGCGAGTCCGGTTGAACTCCCCCAACAACGGGGGTTCCACCTTTATGACATCAGCTCCGAGGTCACCTAGTCGAGTTCCGGCAAGCGGGCCAGCCAGCATCTGGGTGGCATCAATGACCCGGACACCTGAAAGAGCTCCATTCATAGTTAGATAGTTTCATATGATGAATACTGGAGGCAAGACCTTTCGTGGGGTTTCTCGATGGGGTGGTTACCGCTGATGTGAGACGGTGACGGACCGAATCTCCCCGATACCCTCAATGCCGGTCACCACGACCTCGCCCGGTCTCAGGTACCGTGGTGGGTCGAAGCCGAGTCCGACACCAGCCGGCGTCCCGGTATTGATGACGTCTCCCGGGAAGAGTTCCATCACCTGGCTGACGTACCAGACGATGTAATCAACGTTGAAGATCATGTCATTGGTCCGTGAGTCCTGACGAGTCTCCCCATCAACGGTGCACCAAATTCGAAGATCCTCAACATTCAATTCGTTAGGCGTCACGATGCATGGTCCGAGAGGATTGAAGGTTGGGAAGGATTTTCCCTTTACCCACTGGCCACTTCGCTCGATCTGCCAGTGCCGCTCGCTGACATCCTGAGAGATGCTAAAGCCGAGGATGTACGCACCTGCGGCCGCAGGATCAGGTAGGTAAAGCGCTTGCCTTCCTATGACAATCGCTAACTCCACTTCGTAATCAGTCGCTGTGCTATTCGGCGGAATCACAATGTCGTCGTAGGGCCCGACGCATGTGTCTGGTACCTTCATAAAGATCACCGGCTCTGTAGGAGTTTCCAGACCGGCTTCGGCCGCGTGTCGCGCGTAATTGAGCCCGATACAGATGATTTTTGTGGGGCGTGCAACTGGGGAACCGATTCGGTAATCGGAGAGAGCCACTCTCGGCAGCGAGGAAAGGTCCGCCGAACGCACGATCTCTACGGCGTTGGCGGCAATTGTGTCACGCGACCAATCGTCAACGAGATGGTCAACGAAAACAGCGTGATCACCTTCAACGAAGATCGCCGGACGTTCTTGGCCGATGGGTCCCAGTCTACCGATTCTCACGCGCTCTCTCCACTCTTGTGTGTTATTCGTGATCAGCATAGAGCCGGGGTTGACCCATGATGTGTAACCAGTGCGTGTCTATGAATCGGCCCTGTTTTGACATCTAAGTCATCCAGTCCGAACTTGGGTACGTCAACTTTCGACTATATCTTCAGCGTCGCTGAAGGGAAGCGCTTCCACTCCTGAAAGAATTGGGTTTCGCAGTTTTCAGCGGCGTGCTGTTCGAGCGCGTGCAAACGCCCGTAAGGGAATGCGTTCTCTCCTTGGAGGTAAGCCTGTCTGCCCAATAGTCGCAGCACGTCGCCGGCGACGACGCTGTCGTGATGATCACCCAGAATTGTTTGCAATCGTTCGGCGGCTTTGGCCAGACGGATAGCGCGTTTATGCCACGAGGATTCGGCCGTTTCAGCTGCGTACCTAAGTCTTTTGGCGCATTTACGTACTTCGTGGAGCGCAAAATCATGGTCCGCTCCTGACGGCGTTCTCTCTGCAACGCGGACGGCTCGACGCAACCGAATCCACTCGTCGTTGACAACCTTAGGAACGATCCGCCGCGCTGGTTCGTATGCCAATTCCGTGAGCGGCGGCGCCGTCAACAGTTCATCCAAATCATCTAAGAGGTGAAAATACCGATCACCATCGAGTGCCTCTAGCGCGGCGATCTGAGCCGCGCGGAAGTCACCGCCGAGACGTGCATCGATTCGACGGGACACGAGTGCCAGCATCGGTTCGGATGACTCCGCGCCGATCAGGTTGCGAAGACGCTCGTGTATTACCTCAGCATCGCGTTGTGCCCCCAGAATTCCGGCCAGCCACTGCAATTCCGTGCATAGGCGATCTCCGATTTCGGGGTCCAAGAGTGTGCGGTAACTCGTAAGCGTCGAGCGAAGGCGTCGCGTGGTGATTCGCATCAAATGCACTGAGTCCGGCGCACCTACTCGCACTCGCGAATCCTGCTCCATTAGAACGCGAACCTGTTCATGCACATATGAGAGCAGAACGTGTAGAGCCGGGGCTTGTCGCTCGGGTTGCGGTGGGGGGACTGGCATGTCCGACGGATAATGATCAGCTAAAGCCCTGGCCAGCTTCGAACCATAAGATGCACGACTTACGTGCATTGCCGCGAGCATTGACTCCGTCGCGTCCAGCAGGGATGCGGATCCATTGACGAGTTCGATCTCCCACTCTCGCCAGTCAAGGCTCAAGGCGTCTGGCCAATGTCTGTCGGAACGCGCCCGGTCGTCGCAGAATTCGGCGAGTACTCTCCCATCCACGCTCAAGAGTCGGTAAGCCTGGCGTCTGGTCTGAATGTGGGCGACCGGAATCAATTCGCCGTTTCGGACAAACACACGCACCAAATTCAACAGCGGTTGCGGCACGATACTGGGATCTTCGCTCAGAGGCTCACGCAATTCCTCGCGATCGTCGCGTGAGAGTGGGATTTTGAGATGCCACCCTGCGTCATCGCCACCGTCGCGCCGACGCAGGGTTATGCGCCGGGCCGCCAGCACGAAGTCAGGGGTATCGAAATATTCGGAGATTAGTAGGTACTCGTCAGGACGTTCTACTCGGTGCACTCCAGCCAGGTCACGCAGAGGCGGTACCTCGACCGTCTCATCTACGTCGAATTTTCGTTCAGTCTCGACCTTGCCCTTGGCGGACATGGTCGATTGTATGTCCATCCCTCCGCCGGTAGCCCGTTGAATGCCAAACTAGTCCACACCGAATCGAATCGTTCCAAAGTGGTCGGTGCTGATCTCAAGTTGTGTGGCGGCGCCCTTTGTCTGGTCTGGCTGCGCTCATGATTGCTTTAGCAATTGTTGGCGGTGGCATTGAGATGGCGGCAGCTGATTCTTATAACCTCTCTGGCAAGTGGATCGATACTTCTGCAACGACGTCATTACTACTTACGCAGAGCGGAAACAGCATTACGTGGCAGGGAGGACCGAACAATCGGGCTTGGATCCAGAACTTCGATGGCACACTGACTGGTTCCTGGTTCAGTAGCACTTTCTGGCAAGATGAACCCGGACGGTCACCGCAGCGCTATCACGGCACGATGGCAGCTCACGTTGTAGATAATTGTCACTTCATCTTTGATTCGATCGTCCAGACAGGGCAAGCAACTCTTTCTAACATCGAGTTCATTAAGACGCCATGCGCCGTGACGACTCCGCAACCCACGAAGTCAGTGAAACCAACAAGGATAGTCTGGCCGGCACTTCCCGACGTACTTGTGTCTCTCGCATCGGTTTCCAACGGTTGTGGAGGAGGTCCTGCGGGTACTGATCCGCAGTATGGCGACGATTCCGAGTTTGTGGATTTGGAGATACCATTCGCAGACGTCAGCGCTTGGAGTACAGCCAAGAAATACCGGGTCAACTTCCGTGACGCCTGCAATCAGCATGATGTCGGCTATTCGCACGCTAAAGTGAAAGAAATGACGCTAAATGGCGGCAAGGTCATTGACTACTTCACCTGGACGAAGAAGAAGGTCGATAAGAAGTTTCTAAATGACATGATCAAAATTTGTGACGCATGGATTCCGAAGTCGGCCACGATCGCTTTGAATAATTGCAAGAATAATGGAGGCTTCCACAGCCGCCAAGTCTTATCGGCACCTGGACAGTTCAGGGATTCACGACCGGACCATGGTCAATCACGAAAAGCACCCGATTGGTCACCGTGCAATGGACTGAGGGTTCGACTCAGCCAAATGCGACAGGTGAATTCCGCGGCACAATCATTAGTCACGACTCAGACAGCGCTATTCGGGGGTTTTACGTGAGCACTAACAACGGCTTGACAACCCCACCGCGAGCAATGACGCTCGTGTAGAGCCCGAAGACACCAGATCAACTTCGCTCAAGCACTGGTTTTACCCTCAAACGCGGTTGAAAGCGTGACCAGAACCTCACCACCCCGCTCTACCGAGTCGGGATGTGAAGTCTGGGGGTCTTCCGCAAAACCCTAGTATCCGTACTTGGAACTTGGGGTCGTAGTGGCAGAGGCCTTTGGGCTTGGCGCCGTTGTAGTTGGGGCTTTAGTTGTGGGGGCTTTTGACGTACTCGCGGTGCCAGTCAATTGACCGCGAACCGCGCCAGCTGGGAATTTGTTGGTGTGGATATTGAAGTAATACTTGCCGGGGTTGGTGGTGATATCACCGAGAACCGTAGACGCTGCTTTAACACAGGTGTTGCCCGGCTTATTGAATCGTTTGGCATTCATTGTGATGACAACTTGGCCGTCCACGCCAGCCGCACCCGCATGGATATGAACACCATTGATTGCGACGAGAGCCTTGGATCTTATTGAATAGCAGATGGTTCCCTTTGATACATCGATAATGAAAGTCGCCGATCCGGAACCAGTTGGGCTCCCCTTGCCGGCCAGAACATTTGCGCCGGTAGCCACAGCCTTAAGTTTCACAGGGTATGACCTTGCTGCGATGGCAGGGGTTGACGCGAAAGCCATCGTAATGACAACTGCAGCTGCAGCTGTTCGGCTAAACGTGGATAAGCGTGACATCTATCCTCCTTGAGTTGGGCAACTCGGCGGTTTCGAATTACCCTGAGTCTTAGAAAAGACCCTCAGGGACCTCAACGAGTTGGAGTACCAGTTGGTTCAAATTACGACTTGCCTCGATCGCATCCGCACATGCGGCAGGCGCCTCCGTCTACGCTGAAGACTAAATATCGGGGGTCGCCGTGCAGGAGTTCACAGATTTCCTGGCCAAACAGCCACCTTTCGACGCCCTAGCTACCGACGACATCGAGCGGTTGGCAGGCAAGATAGAGGTTGAGTATTTCGGGGTCGGCACGGTCATCGTGGCCGCCGGATCGGGCGCCCTTGATCACATATACATAGTCAGGACCGGTGCGGTCGAGGTAGTAGATCGTGGGAACGTTGTGGACCTGCTGGGGCCTGGAGACACCTTTGGACATATCTCAGTTCTCACCGGTCTACCCCCTGAATTTTCATATCGCGCCGCAGAAGACTCCTTGTGCTATCGCTTGCCAGATCCCCGGTCCATCGTGCGAGATCCCACCGCTCTGCACTTCAACCACTTTGGCACTGTGATTACCCGACACCGTCTTACTACGAGCGCATTGATGTCGGACGCTCAATCAAGCGTGACTCGTTATATGCGCTCGATCGTTTGGAGCGATGCCTCAACATCCATACGTGACGTCGCAAAAGCCATGAACGATTCTGAACATTCGTGCGCGTTGATTCGGTCAGTGGAAAGATTGGGTCTGGTGACGGATCACGACTTTCGAAGCCGGGTGGGCAGTGGTGAGATAAGCATCGACGCTCCCGTGCGCGAAATCATGAGTACTCCACTAATAACCGTGCCAAATAATTTAACTTTAGCTTCGGCGTTTCTTCTCATGGTCGAAACCGGTGTGCACCATCTGGTGGTAACTGATGAGCATGATCAGCCCGTAGGCATTGTGCAGGCGATGGATCTAGCCTCGGTGGAACTTCGGAATCCGCTTCTGATTCGCGCGGCAATCGAATCGGCGCACAGCATCGATCAACTTTCCGATGCAGCACATCTTCTGTTGCCTTCGATAGTGGAGTTGCATGACACGGGGGTCCCTCCCCTCCATATTGGTGGGCTCATATCCGCCATCGTTGATGCAATTCTTATGCGCCTTTTAAACCTTTCGTACGAAGGAGAAAGTTCGGTGGCAAGTTCTTGGCTCATTCTTGGGTCAATGGCACGTCGTGAGCCATTGCCAATTTCTGACGTGGATACCGCGATCGTCTGGGCCGATCTCACCGATTCAACCGATCCTGCGGATGCGATTCGAAAAAGCGCGTCCCAGGTACTTGACCGAATGGAACAGTGCGGCCTCCAACGCTGCCCCAACGGAGCCAATGCGGACAATCCACTCTTCAGTCGCTCGAGATCTTCTTGGATTTCGGTATCGCGAGGTTGGCTAACCGACCCCACTCGAGCTGGTGCCCTGCTCCTTTCGTCGATAGTTGCAGATAGCCAGCCGCTAACTCAATTGGCAATCGGTCGCACGATTACCGACACGATTCGCGCCACAACGAGAAGCAATGAATTTCTAAGAGCCTTGCTTAGGTTCACCCTGGCGAAGAAGCCCCCCGTCGGCTTTGTGCGTGATTTCGTGATAGAGCATTCTGGCGAACACCGAGGTGATTTGGATTTGAAACGAGGCGGATTGACGCCAGTCTCGGCGTTAGCCCGTTGGCTCGCCATAACACTTGGTGACGTTCGCGGAGGCACAATCGAGCGGTTGAGGCGAGCCGCCTCCGCCGGATTGCTAAAGGAAGAGGAGGCCGACGTTCTGGTCGGCGCCTTCAAGGATATCTATGAATTGGTCTTTGAACAGGAGATTGAGGCGATTCGTAGCGGAAACGTCGGGTCGAGTTGGGTTTCTCCGCAGAACCTAGATTCGCTTACACGACGACACCTACGAGAGTCATTTCGTTCCGTGGCAACTATTCAAACCCGCATACAGAACGAGTGGGGATTGAGGCTGAGTTGAACTGGCTTCGTAACGCAACGCCTTTTGCGTCTGTCGACCTAGACGCTGACTGGCGCAGCATCAACTACTGCGCAATCGACGTGGAAACCACAGGTCTGGACTTGAAACATGATGAGGTCATCTCAATCGGTGCCATTCAAATCCATCGGGCTCGCGTCAACTCCGAAGAAAATTTCTACCGTGAGGTTTGCCCTCGACGGTCGCCTTCTAACTCATCAGTTCGGATCCACGGTTTACGAGCGATCGACCTAGAGACGGCTGTCCCAATCGAATCTGTAATCCCTGATTTTGCAGCGCAGATCAGCAGAAGAGTGCTCATTGCTCACGCAGCTTGGATCGAGCGCGCCTTCTTGAAACGGCACCTTCGGGGAACGGGTTTGACCTTCTCAAAACCGATCATTGACACTGCGGCGCTTGCTCGCTCGTTGGGCTATGCGACGGATAACAACGGGCGTGAGCCTTCCCTTGAACTTCTTGCCCGGCGCCTCAAGTTGCCTGCATACGCGCCACACCACGCTCTTGGTGATGCCCTGACGACTGCGGTTATTTTTCTAGCCCTCGCGACACAGCTTGAGCGCGAAAAATTGGCTGCGGGTGGGCCAGTTCTCTCATTGCGAACCATACTTGAGACCTCTGCTGAGAACTCGACCAAGTAAGGGAGCCATTCGGCTCTGCGTCGGGCGCATCTGGCTGACTAGACTTGTCGATCATGCGCCGTTGGATTTCACTGACCCTTATTTGTCTCATGTTCGCTGGATTTGCTCCCTCCGCGCGAGCCAACGGCGAGCAGTGGCCGATTAGCAAGGAGAACTTCAATCTCGATACCGCTGGTTTTCTCTCACCAAACTCGGTGCAACCTGGCGAACAAGTACGCGCATTTGTCACTTGCCCGCACGGAGACTTCAAGTTAACTGCCTATCGCATGGGTTATTACAGCGGGATTGGTGCACAGGCTTACTGGTCTTCCAAATCACTTCCTTGTGTAAAGCAATCTTCACAAAGTATCGATTCCAAAACTCATCTAAGCGAAAGTCATTGGCGGGAGAGCACTCAAATTCCCACAAAAGGATTGCTGCCAGGTTTTTACTTATTAAAAATCGCCTCCAGTGAGGGTCACGAAGCCTTTATGCCCTTGGTTATCCGTCAACCCGATGCGCGTGGTCGCATCGTTCTTGCCATCCCGACGATGACCAGTCTCGCGTACGACACTTGGCATGGGACAAGTGCTTATCGAGGTAAGGCAGGCTTTCAGGATCGAGCACGAGTTTTTTCTTTTGATCGTCCAAATGATTGGGGATACGGCAGTGGTAAGTATTTGAATTATGTCCATCCACTACTCGTCACCGTGGAAAGATTGGGTCTAAATATCGATTACGTCACTGACGTAGATGTCGCCACCATTCCAAACTTGCTGCAAGGGGCGCGGGCCTACATTTCGACAGGGCACGATGAGTATTGGACCGGTGAAGAACGCACCGCCGTGGAGAAGGCACGTGATCATGGGACTAACCTGCTCTTCTTCGGCGCCAATGTTGCATATTGGCAAACCCGGCTGGCTGCTTCACCACTCGGAGCCAATCGCGAGATGATGCTCTACAAGTCGGCCACGGAAGATCCAAATAAGGCCAATCCGACGATTCGCTTTCGCGATAACAACCGTCCTGAGTCAGCGCTTACTGGCCAGAATTACAACTGTTATCCTGCATCTGGGGACTTCACTGTGAGCGTACCGAATTCCTTTATCTTCCGAGCAACTAATGTGACTGCGGGCGAGAAATTTTCTGGAGTCATCGGTCCTGAAGTCGATCACGTTGTGACTCCGAATCATTTCGTTGGCCAGATTCAAGTCATCTCCAAGTCACTTGTAACTTGTGGTTGGAAGAAGAAAAGGCTCACCTCCTCCAACATGGTCTACGGAGTTTCGCCGAGCGGGGCAGGGACGATCTCAGTGGGCACTATGAGATGGGTCGAGCGGGGTCTTACTAACAGCGTCCCAGTGCGAACTCGGTCCTTTGTCACGCAGGTGACCGAGAACGTGCTCACTGCTGCGACCTATGGACCGCTTGGCCTCAAATATCCATTGAAGTAGTGCCAGCGAGAGACCTGGGCGCCACATGCGCGCGCTCATGAGTGTGCCAAGACGAACTGCAACTTGTGAAAAGCCTGTGATAGCTGGGATTCGTGTAATGGAATCAAATTCTGGTCGCTAGCCCCGATAGAACTAAGGAGAGGAAACATGAAGATTAGGTCAGTTCAGGTTGCGGTGGTGACCGCACTCCTAGCCGTGCTGGCGAGTGGCGCTCTTATCTCTGGGCCAGCCTCTGCGACCAGCAGCACCCAGATCGCCAAGGAGAAGGCGGCAATCAAGGTGTATGCCAAGTCGATGGCTCAGGCCCGAGCCGCATATTTTGCACAGGTAAAGCCAAGTCGTGCGGCGGTAGCGGCAGTTGGCAGACCGGCCGAAGTTAAGCGTCGCGCGGCTGTTACGGCAGGCTTGGCTACCTTCAACGCCGCGGTTCGTGCAGCGAAGGCGCCGTCACTGGCTGCTCAAGTTGCTTACCGGAGCGCAGCAGCTAAATCGGCCGCTGCACCGAATGATCAGACGCTCAGGGCTCTGGCAAAGTCGGATCTAGATGCCTTGAGCAAGGCCACGGCTGCACTCAAAGTCGATGCAAATGTCGCGGCTGCGAAGATCGCCTTCGCCAAAGTCCGTGCCGCTGCCATGGCTCAATTCAAAGCAACTGTCGCGGCCTCTGTAGCCAAGCGCAATATCGTCCAGGTACGCGCTATGGCGAAGTTTAAAGCCGCGAAAGCGAAGGCTCTTGCAAAATTGAAGGTTTCACTAAAAGCGGCGCGAACGAAGTCCGCCCATCGATCAACTAAGGCCCAGAAAAAGTAAGCCTGGAATCCAGTAAGCCTGGAATCCCTGGCCCACTAAATATCTTGAAATACGAGAGGATCCATTCCATGAAGAAGACCAGCAAAACAATGAAGATTTCGGTGCTCACCACAGTCAGTGCACTCGCCTTATTCGGTGGTGCCTTCGCGTCTGCGGCGTCAGCAGACAGCACGCCGAGTCCGACACCTACAGTCTCTCCAGCGCCGAACACGAATCCGCTTGATGTGGAAGTCAACGACGAGACTGATGTACAGGCCCTGATTGGAGATAATCAGGATGAGCAGGACATCCTAAATGTCCAAGTCAATGCAGATATCAACGACGAAGATGTTCAGGCTGAGAACGTTGACGCCCAGGAGAACGACACCGAAGTAGATGAGATCGACGCAGAAAACCAGCAGGAAAGCGACTCGTTCAACCAGGACATCACCCAAGCTGAGCAGAGTGGAAACCACGACGACGCGGTGGAACTAGGAGTTGCTGCCTCCATCGTGACCTCAGTGACCGCTCCAGAAGCAAAGGCGATGGCTGCAGATGACACCGAAGCCCACGTCATCCTGACCGGAGCACCTCAAAAGTAGGGCTTAGTTCTTAGTTGGGTTTCCGGCGTGCGAGGATGGCTACGTGCACAAATTCACGCCGGAAACCCAAGTCGTCGCTGACGAAATATTTGAATACGCGCTCGCTCGTCTAAAAATGGATCCGCCGATACTCGACTCCCCGCGCTCATTTGAAGATTTGACTGCGCGAGCCGGCTCAACCATCACCGCAGATGGCCTAGGTGGTAGCGAGACACTTCGGCTTTTCGAGGAGGTGTTAGCGCCTGCCTGCATCTCAGTTGATCATCCCCGATACCTCTCTTTCATCCCCAACGCACCCACTGAGTACGCGAGTCTTTTTGATCTCGTTGTTGGCGCAAGCGGTCTATACGGTGGTTCGTGGCTTGAAGCATCTGGTGCGGTCTATGCAGAAAACCAAGCGCTACGTTGGATCGCAGATCTCGCTGGCTTGCCGACAGGTGCGGGTGGCGTATTCGTTCAAGGCGGAACGTTAGGAAATCTCTCTGCACTCGTAGCTGCGCGCGATCACTTGCGACGTCAATACGAGGGTGTCACGCGATGGGCCGTCGCATGTAGCGAAGAGTCGCACTCGTCTATTACAACCGCGACAAAGGTGATGGATGTCGACGTTATCAAATGTCGTGTGGATTCAAGTGGCCGATTAACGGGCGCAAGCGTTGATGCTGCTATTGATGAGTATCAAGCACAAACAAATGGTCGAGTTTTTGCCGTTGTGGCAACATCAGGTACAACAAACCTTGGAATCGTTGACGATTTGCGAAGTGTTGGAGAATCCGCAAAACGCCGAGAAATCTGGTTTCACGTTGACGGCGCATACGGTGGCGCTGCTCTAGCTGCTCCAAGCGTTCGTCATCTCTTCGACGGAATCGAGCAAGCAGATTCGTTCGTTGTCGATCCGCACAAGTGGTTGTTCGCGCCTTTCGATGCATGTGCACTTATCTATCGCGAGCCTGCGATCGCAAAGCGAGCGCATACTCAGCACGCTTCTTATCTAGACACATTGCAGAGCGAAGAGTCAGAGTGGAATCCATCCGACTACGCGATCAATCTTTCGCGGCGTGCACGTGGATTGCCATTCTGGTTTTCGCTAGCTGCACATGGCACTCGCGCGTACACCGAGTCGATTGAGGCGACTCTTCGTATGGCCAGAGTTGGGGCTCGGCTCGTTGAAGCTCATCCAAACTGCGAACTACTACTTGAGCCGACGCTTTCCGTCGTGGCATTCACTCGCAAGGGATGGAGCGCCCTTGATTATTCGAAGTGGAGCGATCGTCTGCTCGAAGAGCATTTCGCCTTCGTCGTGCCATCGGCGCACCAGGGCAGACCAATCCTCCGCTTCGCGATCGTCAACCCCAGGACTACTGAGGATGACCTAATGGCCATTTTGGACACCCTCTAGTTGCCGAGCGGTGGCTTCGCTCACCTCGAGGGGTGGCTTCGCTCACCTCGAGCGGTGGCTTCGCTCACCTCGAGCGGTGGCTTCGCTCACCTTCCGACAAACGGTTCCAACTGTGAGCTTAGGTAAATGACAAAGGTGTAATTCGACCTCTACCATGAGTACGCACGGCGAAAGAGAGGTTGGGACGTGGAAACTGGTTCGGCAGCAAGGAGTCTCGATGAAGGCGTATCGGCGCGTGAATTGACCGGTCGAGATCGGGCGATTCTTGAGTTCGAGCGCCAATGGTGGAAATACGCCGGCGCCAAAGAGAGTGCAATCAAAGAGTTGTTTGACCTTACACCGCCGCGGTACTACCAACTCCTCAACGACATCATCGACCGTGACTCTGCTCTCGAATTCGACGCGATGCTGGTCAAGCGCCTCCGTCGACTTCGTGAGTCTCGTCAACGGGCGAGAAGCGCCCGACGCCTCGGCTTCGATCTCTAGTTCGCCCTTTTTGCGGCATTTTCCAGCCTATTTTTTCGCAAAAGTGAACATTTTTCTCAAATAACTCTTCCACTCCTCCTTCTGTCGGGATATTTTTCCGGCTTAAGAGCGCCAAGAAGGGTAAAGCAAATGGCAGTAGGCACGATTAAGTGGTTTAACGGCGAAAAGGGTTACGGTTTTATCGCTGCCGAAGGCGGAACAGATGTCTTCGTCCATTACAGCGCAATTCAGATGGATGGCTACAAGACCCTACAAGAGGGGCAGAAAGTTGAGTTCGACGTCGTGCAGGGCCAGAAAGGCCCGCAGGCCGAGAACGTCCGCTTAGTCGCCTAATTGGCCTCAACGAAGAGCCTCGAAGTGAATTCGAGCGACGAAGATTATTTGATTCAAACCACTCGACTTGATCTCCGTGCTGTACAACCGCGCGAGTACGACCTATTAGCGGTCGACCGAGATGACCCAAAACTCTGGATCGACCGGGGTTTTAGCAATCCCCATAAACACCTGGTCTCAGATCCAGGACCTCTGCCGTATCGGATTCCCAGGATCAAAGCAGAGCCGGCACTGGCCAAGTATCTGCTCAGGTTGATCGTCTTGCGGGATCGGCAGGAAATTATCGGAAGTGCTGGCTTTCATGCTGGTCCGGACGCTGCCGGGATGATCGAGATCGGGATCGGCATTGAGCCTGGATTCCGAGGTCAGGGCTACGCTCAGGAGGCTCTAAGGGGGATGTGGGGCTGGGTCGTGCGTGATGAACTGGTGACCACCTTGAGATATACGGTCAGCCCAGAGAATGAACCATCGCAAGCTATCATCAAGAAATTTGGCTTTCACCTACTCGGACAACAGATCGATGAAGAAGACGGTCCAGAGGACATTTACGAAATGGGTATCAACGAATACGCCTGGAAATTCGGCCCCAATCGCCAGTTCTAACAGCTGCTATGGGCTGCCATCATCGGCTTGCACTCTGTCGGTTCGAGTGCCAATCTATGGGGTAGCACTCTCGGGGTGAGAGTGATAACCATCAGGTCGGTAGGCGAGGTCTCCCAAGGGACCGTCCGTCGCGGGCGCCAACTACCGGCCAGTTAACCTGGAGGATCAATTCCCCATGGCCAAGATGATCGTCTTTGATGAAGAGGCGCGTCGGGGTCTCGAGCGCGGTATGAACCAGCTCGCAGATGCCGTGAAAGTCACGCTCGGACCACGTGGTCGCAACGTCGTGTTGGAGAAGAAGTGGGGCGCCCCCACGATCACCAACGACGGTGTTTCGATTGCCAAAGAGATTGAACTCGAAGATCCATTCGAGAAGATCGGCGCCGAGCTCGTCAAGGAAGTTGCCAAGAAGACCGATGATGTCGCTGGCGACGGAACTACTACTGCCACCGTTCTTGCTCAAGCACTCGTTCGCGAAGGTCTTCGCAACGTTGCTGCAGGGGCAAACCCGATGGCACTCAAGCGCGGGATCGAGAAGGCTGTCGAGGCAGTTTCTAACGAACTGCGCGCGATGGCTAAGGATGTCGAGACCAAAGAGCAGATCGCTTCGACGGCCTCAATCTCCGCTGCTGACACTTCAATCGGCGAGATGATCGCCGAAGCAATGGACAAGGTTGGCAAGGAAGGCGTTATCACCGTTGAAGAGAGCAACACTTTCGGGCTGGAGCTTGAACTCACCGAAGGTATGCGTTTTGACAAGGGATACATCAGCCCTTACTTCGTAACCGATCCAGAGCGTATGGAAGCAGTACTCGAAGACCCGTACATTCTCATTGCTAACTCGAAGATTTCTTCGATCAAGGACCTTCTCCCACTTCTCGAGAAGGTCATGCAGTCAGGAAAGCCACTTGCAATTATCGCCGAAGATGTTGAAGGTGAGGCGCTTGCGACTCTTGTTGTTAACAAGATTCGTGGCACTTTCCGTTCAGTATCGGTGAAGGCTCCAGGTTTTGGTGACCGTCGTAAGGCGATGCTCCAAGACATTGCGATCCTCACCGGCGCGCAGGTTATTTCCGAGGAAGTCGGACTCAAACTTGAGTCCACCACGATGGATCTACTTGGTCGCGCTCGCAAGGTCGTTATCACCAAGGACGAGACAACCATCGTCGAAGGTGCTGGCGATGCCGAGCAGATCACCGGTCGCGTAAATCAGATTCGCGCTGAAATCGAAAAGAGCGACTCTGACTACGACCGCGAGAAGCTCCAAGAGCGTCTTGCCAAACTCGCTGGCGGCGTTGCAGTAATCAAGGCAGGTGCAGCTACTGAGGTAGAACTCAAGGAGCGCAAACACCGCATTGAAGATGCAGTGCGCAATGCGAAGGCAGCAGTCGAAGAAGGCATCGTCGCTGGTGGTGGCGTTGCATTGCTTCAAGCTTCAAAGGTTGCATTTAGCAAGTTGAAACTTGAAGGCGACGAGGCAACTGGTGCCAGAATCGTTGAGATTGCAGTCGAGGCGCCACTCAAGCAGATCGCGATCAACGCCGGCCTCGAAGGTGGAGTTGTGGTCGAGAAGGTCCGTCACCTAGAAGCAGGTTGGGGTCTGGACGCGTCAAACGGCGAGTATGTAGACATGATCAAGGCAGGCATCATCGATCCTGCAAAGGTCACTCGCTCTGCGCTCCAGAATGCGGCATCCATTGCGGCACTCTTCCTAACAACCGAGGTTGTCATTGCTGACAAGCCGGAGCCAAAGGGCTCAGCGCCTGCCATGCAAGGCGGCGGAGATATGGACTTCTAGTCCCGTCTCTAAAATCATGTTCGGCGATTGGGCCTCGACGAAAGTCGGGGCCCAATTCTTATCTTCCAGGTGAACGATTTTGTACGGTTAGGGTTAGCACATGAGTTTTATGGTCGGTTTCGATCTGGATATGACTCTGGTCGATTCGCGTGACGGAATCACGTTTACGATTGAGAAAGTCTTGGACGAGCTCAACATCAAAGTGCCGCGAGATGAAATTTTTCAAACAATCGGGATTCCGCTCTGGGACTCATTTGCGATGTGGATGCCGTCGGAACAAATTGATCCGGCAGTAGCCAGATACCGCGAGGTCTATAAGAGTGTTGGTATTCCGATAACGACCGTGATGCCGGGCGCTCGCGAGTCCATTGCCGCAATTCACAACGCCGGTGGCCGCACGATGGTGGTAAGTGCGAAACTCGAATTCGCCGTGCAGACAATCGTCGATCTGCTAAAACTTCCGATTGACATAGTTCGTGGTGATCTCTTCGCCGAAGCGAAGGCAAGCGCACTCCTTGAACTGGGGGCCGTGATCTACGTCGGAGATCACCCTGCCGATGTGATTGGGGCCAGAGCGGCGGGGGGGGGAAGCGGGGCGGGTCTGTCTGGGGCCGGGGGCATGAATTGTTGTCGCGC
>Ga0082335_1000962_pt1 | contig 66844 bp, 57 predicted proteins | sample Subgrocontami58m_FD_72375 | JGI IMG/M metagenome (GOLD analysis project Ga0082335, IMG submission 72375) | Subsurface groundwater microbial communities from S. Glens Falls, New York, USA - GMW37 contaminated, 5.8 m (SPADES assembly) (version 2) ... | reverse complement strand
CCGATGAATCCGATATCCCTGTATCGCCAGTTGAAAGTGGCGGCGGAGTCGGCGATGCTGGCAGCCGGCAACTGCATAACCCTTCGCCTGGCGACGGCCTTCGGGGTCAGCCCCCGCATGCGGCTTGACCTTCTGGTGAACGATTTCACCTATCGAGCCATCACCGACAGGTTCCTGGTGATATTCGAACCGCACTTCAAGCGGAATTACATTCACGTTCGCGATGTGGCAAAGGCGTTCGTCCATTGTATTAACAACTTCGATAGTATGAAGAACCAGCCCTACAACCTCGGGTTGAGCGATGCCAACCTGAGCAAATGGGAACTTTGCGGCGAAATCAAGAAACAGGTCCCGAGTTTCTACTTCGTGGAGGCCAGCGTAGGAGAGGACCCCGATAAGCGGGACTATGAAGTGAGCAACGCCAAGATCGAAAAGACGGGATACAAGCCGGATGTATCCTTGCAGATAGGCATTGCAGAGTTGCTCAAAGGGTACCAGATCGTTCGCCGGAACCAGCATGCAAATGTCTAACGGCCAAAAAGGTCATGCCTGTGATTATTAGCCGTACACCCTTCCGGGTGTCTTTCTTCGGCGGCGGCACGGATTACCCTGTGTGGTACCGGGAAAACGGCGGCGCCGTGCTTGGAACAACCATAGATAAGTACTGCTACATCAGTTGCCGGTACCTGCCACCTTTCTTCGAGCATAAACACCACATTGTGTATTCACAGATCGAGGCCGTTCGGGAAATCGATGAGATTGACCATCCATCGGTAAGAGAGACGATGCGCTTCATGAACATCGTTCACGGGCTGGAAATACACCATGACGGTGACCTTCCGGCAAGGACCGGTCTGGGATCGAGTTCATCGTTTACAGTGGGACTGCTGAATAGTCTTTGGGCTCTGAAAGGGGTCATGGCGTCCAAGCCCCGGCTGGCCGCCGATGCCATTCACGTCGAGCAGGACCTGATCAAGGAGAACGTGGGCTCCCAGGACCAGGTGCTGGTCGCTTGCGGTGGGTTCAATCGAGTCGAATTCCGCGGAGAACGTCAGTTTGAGGTCAGTCCTGTGACAATAGGCGCGGACCGCCTCGATCAGCTCCAGGAGCACCTCATGCTTTTTTTCACCGGCTTCTGCCGCAAGGCTTCGGAAATCGCGGCGGAGCAGATCAAGGAAACTCCAAACAAGAAGGCGGAACTTACCCGCATGCGGGAAATGGTGGATGAGGCGGTCGCCATCCTGAACGAGAAAGATGACCTGGAGAGATTCGGCAAGCTGCTTCACCAGGGCTGGCAACTGAAGCGGAGCTTGAGCAGCCGCATATCCAACTCTGAGATCGACAGTATTTATGACCAGGCCCTGAACAACGGCGCCGTTGGGGGCAAGCTCCTTGGCGCAGGTGGTGGAGGTTTCATCCTGCTCTTTGTGAAGCCCGAGTTGCGAGCGAAGGTCAAGGAGCGTCTGGGCCGTTTGCTCCATGTCCCGTTCAGGTTCGAGACAACCGGAAGCCAGATCATTTTCTATGAGCCTGAGCGTCCGCAGGGAAATGTGACATAGTGACCGTGACGAAACAGGAAACACTTAAGCAAAAGGCGCAGTGGGTCCGGCAACAGACCCTGGAGCTCTGCGCTGCTGCGGGCGAGGGGCGGCTGGCGTCGGCCCTGTCATGGGTCGAGATTGCCGTGGCCCTCTTCTATGGAAGAATCCTGAACTTCGACCCGGGTAGACCGCATTGGGAAGGCAGAGACCGGTTCGTCGTCAGTAAAGGGCAGGGAACGGTCTGCCTCTATCCCATCCTGGCTGAATTGGGGTTCTTCGGCAGGGATGAACTCAATAAATTCTGCAAACCCGACAGCATGCTCGGTCCATATGGCGATAACGTGCCCGGAATAGATGCCCTCTGGGGTTCACTGGGGCACGGGTTGGGCGTGGCCGCCGGCATGGCACTGGCGGCCAAGGTCGACGGCAGGAAACATATGACCCTGGCGGTGCTGGGAGATGGCGAGTGTTACGAAGGTTCTGTTTGGGAAGCGGCCATGTTCGCCGCCCACCACCGTCTCACCAACCTGGTAGCCCTTGTCGACCGAAACGGCCTGTGCATGCTCGGACCAACCGAGCAATACCTCAGGTTGAATCCACTCGAGGACAAGTTCAGGTCCTTTGGCTGGGAAACGACGACCATCGACGGTCATTCCTTCCCCGCCATTCTGGAGGCATTCAGAGATTTCCGCAATGCAAAGTCGCATGGGCCGAGAGTGATCATCGCCAATACAATAAAGGGCAAGGGCATCCCTTCGCTTGAGACCAACCCGCTCTGTCACGTCATCATCCCGTCCGGCATTGAACTGCAGAAGGCCCGGGAGGCGCTGCGCTGATGGCTACGATGCGGGATGCCTTTCTGGAGAAGCTGTACGGGATCGCGTCTAACGACAAACGGGTAGTTCTCCTCAGTGCCGATTTCGGTGCGCCTTCCCTTGACCGTTTCAGGGCTGACTTGAAAGACCAGTTCTTCCATGTCGGCATTGCCGAGCAAGATATGCTCAATCTTGCTGCGGGTCTTGCTATGGAGGGCCGCATCGTTTATGTTTATGCGATGTCTCCTTTCCTTCCTTTGCGCTGCCTGGAGCAGATGAAGATACACATGGCACTGCGGGGGTTGCCTATCACGGCCGTTGCTGTGGGTGCCGGTTTCTCGTATGAATTGTCAGGTCCCACTCACCACACTCTTGAAGACATTGCCATCGTCAACGCCATCCCTGGCGTCACCCTCTACAGTTGCAGCGACGGCGTCATGGGTGCCGCACTGGCAAGCATGACACACGCTTCTCCTGGACCTGCATATGTACGTTTTGACCGCGAAAAGACGCCAGACATCTACCTGGAGGGGGCCGACTTCGGCCAAGGGCTCAGTTGGCTGACCCGTTCGTCCGGTGTTAACATCATCGCCACGGGGATAATGGTGAGCCAGGCTCTGGCCGTATCGCGCCGGCTCAGGGAGCGTGGACTGGATGTGGGCGTAGCCGACATCTACCGTCTTAAGCCGCTTAACGGCGATGCGCTCGCCGAGATCATCAGCGGGTCGAAATATGTTGTGACCATGGAAGAAGCTTTTCTCAATGGCGGTATCGGCAGCATGGTGGCCAGTTTCATGGCCGACCGGGGACTGAACACGCCCTTGAAACGACTTGGCGCCAGTGACCAGTATTTCCATCGTTGGGGGCCAAGAGAATACGTGAGGTCGCTGCATGGCCTGGATATTGAGAGCGCCACTAACGTAATCGGCGGAATAGCCAGCAAATTCAGTACAACAGGCATGCCGAACAACTCAGCCAATGGAAGCTCCCCTCACGTTGGAAAGGCGAGTGCCTGAAATGGCACGCACTGACCTTATTCTCGTCAACCCAGGCGCCCATGCACAGGTATTCGGAATCCTCGGTTCCGCCCTTTCCGGGATAGAGCCGCCCACCTGGTGCGCCATGATCGCTTCGTTTGTGCGATCGAGAGGTTACACTGTCCGGGTCATTGATGCCGAAGGTGAAAACCTGAGTCCAGACCAGACCGCGTCCCGTGTTTCAGAATACGACCCTGCCATCGCGTTCGTTGTGGTCCTTGGCAACAATCCATCGGCATCCTCAACCCCAAAGATGACCGCGGCCGGCGAACTGTTGCGTGCAATAAAGGGAAGGGCTCCGCAGGTAATTACTATGATTGGCGGCCTGCATCCTTCGGCCCTTCCAGAACGGACCTTGAGGGAAGAGGCCGCAGATTATCTGTGCCAGGGGGAGGGCTTCCACACAGCTCTCGGTTTGCTGGAACTTATCAGGGAAGGACGTGTCCCCGCGGAGCCTGTTGTGCCCGGGCTTTGGTACCGCCAGGATGGCCAGGTAAGATCAAATCCCCTGGCCCCGCTGGTCAATCCGGATGATCTGCCTATGGCGGCTTGGGACTTACTGCCAATGGGCAAGTACCGGGCGCACAACTGGCACTGCCTTTCCCACCTCGACCATAGAAGTCCATACGCCGCCATCTACACCAGCGTGGGGTGCCCTTTCAATTGCAGCTACTGCAACATCCGCGCGATGCAGAATCTCAAGCCGGGCATTCGATTCCGCAGCCCCCACAACGTCGTGGCTGAAATCGACTACCTGGTCAAGAACTTCAATATCAAGAACTTCAAATTCATCGATGAGCTTTTCGCACTGAAAGAGGACCGCGTCAACAGAATCTGCGACCTGATTATTGAGGGCGGTTACGACCTGAACATCTGGGCCTATGCCCGTGTGGATACAGTCAATGAGCGTATGCTCCGGAAGATGAAACAGGCAGGCATCAACTGGCTGGCCTACGGTTTCGAGTCGGGCAACAAAGAAGTTCGACAGGGGGTTGAGAAGAAGTTCGACCAGGAAACAATGCGCCGCGCCGTAGAAATGACACATGCCGCGGGCATCAACATCATTGCCAACTTCATGTTCGGGCTGCCCGACGATGACCTGGCCAGCATGCGGGAAACCCTGGACATGGCCAAAGAGTTCAACTGCGCCTACGCGAACTTCTATTGTGTCATGGCGTATCCGGGGTCGCAGCTTTACGACGATTCAGTTCGTGACGGCACGCCGCTGCCGGCGACATGGCACGGCTTCGGCCAGTACCCCGCAGAGACGGTGCCGCTAGCCACAAAGCACCTCGGGGGTGAAGAGGTACTGGCCTTCCGTGACACAGCATTCAATGAGTATTTCAGCGACCCACGCTACTTGAAGATGATCGAAGGCAAGTTCGGTCCGGACGTCGTCGAGCACATCAAGACTATGCTCGGCCATCGCCTTGTTCGCCGCCTCACCGCCGATTCCGCTATCCCCGCCAGAGAGTGACAACTCGGCCGGCATCAATGCAACTCAATAGCCTCTTCGAGTTGAATGACTGAGGGTTAGGACGACCCTTCGTTCCGGTATTCTCCTACCCCGTTCTACTGGGGGTTGCAGGGGAGATAGCTTTCTCTCTGAACCAGCCGATTGTCTCGGCAAGTCCAGACCTCAAGTCCCATCTCGGCTGCCATCCTGCGGCCTTGGCCCGCTGTATATCTGACACGCTGTGGACGATGTCGCCGTCCCTGGTCTTCTCATGCTTCGGATCTGCCCCCGATCCGGTGAGCGCGGAGATGGCCCTGGCCAATTCAAGCACGGTCACCGCCGTTCCCATCCCGACATTCAAAACTCCAGTAATATCGCCTTCCATGGCTGCGACGTTGGCCGACACCACATCTTTGACAAATACAAAATCTCTTGTCTGCAGCCCATTCCCGAAGATCACAGGGACACGTCCTTCGATTGAAGCTTCGATGAAGTTGGGAATAACCGCTGCGTAGCTGGAGTTTACCTGTTGGCCCGGCCCGTAGACATTGAAGTACCGAAGGCTCGCTGTGGGCAAGCCGTAAATCTCCTGGAAAATACTGCAGTACTGCTCGCCCATGAGCTTCGTAACCGCATACGGCGATTTCGGATCGGGCCGGGTGCCTTCCCCAATAGGGAGGACAGGTGCGTTCCCGTAGATGGCCGAGGATGAGGCATTAACCACCTTTTTCACACCAGCCTTCTTCGCAGCCAAAAGGACTTTTAATGTACCAGTTGCATTCACCTCATGTGACGTGAGAGGGTGCTGGACGCTGTCAGGAACGCTGGCAATAGCTGCGTGATGGAACACGTAGTCCGCACCTTCGAAGGCGTGCTCAATAAAGGGAAAGTCGCAGATATCACCGCGAAGGAAGGTGGCATTGCCTTCTTCGAGCAGACGGTCGACGTTCTGCTGCCTGCCCGAGGAAAGGTTGTCTACGATGATTACCCGGTATCCCCTGTTCGCAAGTTCCAGTGACAGATGCGAACCTATGAAACCGGCACCGCCGGTGACCACTGCTGTTCTGGTACTACCCAAGGCCATATCTGCCCATCAAGTTCGTAAGGGAGAACACGGCTTGGCGCACTTCTCGCCCGAACGGCCTTACTTTACTTATCAGCGGGCGTGACTGCAGCATTCCCTTCCTTTTTCGCTCTCACTACATGTTCCAAGATTCTCTCGAATTCGTCCGTGACTGCGTCCCAGTTGTGTGTCTCGACGAATTCCCTCGACTTCCGGCCCAGGGATACGCCGACTCCGCTCTCCGCAATTCCAACGGCAGTCGCAACCGCATCCTCTGGGCGGTCGACGTAGACCACTCCGTTGTCTTGGCCGAACTCCTTGACCAGACCGGGCAAACGGGTGGCGACAACAGGCTTCTTCATGGCCATGTAGTCGTACATTTTAATCGGCACAATGTCGCGCATTATCTCGTTGTTGTGCGCAGGAAGGAGGCAGACGTCCGATGCTGCTATGAACTTACATACGGTCTCGTACGGCTGTCGTCCGGTCACAATGACGCGGTCGCCCAGTCCGGAATCCCTGATACGGCACATCTCCGCATAGGCATCACCGTCTCCAACGACCAGGAACTTGACCCTCCCGTCGCTTCGTTTCGCTATTTCCAGTGCCACTTCCTTGAGTCCCGAAAAATCGTACAGCCAGCCGACAAACAGAAGGACTATGTCCGTTGGGGCTATCCCATATTTGTTCCGTATCTCTGTGCCGTCGGTGTTCGGGTCGAACTTCTGCGGGTCGAAACCTGTTTTCAATACGAGAGTCTTATCAGGCTTGGCGCCCATAGCAATGGTGTATTCCCTAAGCTTCTCGTTTATGGCGATAACGATGTCGGCGGTTCGAATGTTATGCTTCTCGATGAGTTTAGCCAGGGGTTGGAGGAAGCCGAAGGGAACGAGCTTGTATTCTATGTCCAGGGCAAAGAAGACCACCGGTATGTTGCGAGACCTGGCCGCTTTCCACGCCATGATTGTGGTCAGAATATCGTTGCCTATCACAACATCCGGGCGGAACTGGCTGACTTGCTTGTGTATCTCCGGGCCATAGGTGAATACCATTGAAACGTAATCCAGCACCGGCACCTTCAGTATCCCCGGGCGTATCACGGTCACCTTCGCTCCGTCGACGACCCTGGCAACATCGATAACCCGCCGTTTTGAGAGAAACTCCCCTTTGCTTTCGCTGCGCCAGAGGATTTCGTAGTCGATAGCCCTGATCTCATGGCCACGAAGAGAAAGCCGTTCCGACAAATGCGTATGGTGGATCGGGTTGCGCCTGATCCAATCTGTATCCTGGACGTAAAGAATTCTCATTTGCGCAACAACATCATGAACCCGCCCACGTTTATCCGAAGGTCGCCAACCGAAGTAGTCTGCCGTATGCGCTGCCAAACGTAAGAAGGCCGGAGATAGAAGTGGCGGTAAGCCTTCTTGGCCCAGCACTGAAGATCGGCCCTGCTCAAGTCTTCGCTTTCGAACACAGGAGGCGCCTGATCTCCAGAGGCCTCGTACACGAAGTTGTCCCAGGAAACCTGCTTGCCGCCTTTCTTCAGATATATGTCATATAGCTCTGTCCCGGGAAACGGCGTGGTTATGGCGAACTGAGCGTAGTCCAGTCGCAGCCTGGCGGCGAAATCGATTGTTGTCTGGATCGTCTGTGGTGTCTCTCCGGGAGAACCTATCATGAAATAGCCTATCGTGTGGAGCCCCTCCTCCCTCGAAATGCGCACGGCCTCTTCTATTTCATCCTGGGAGATATCCTTGTGCACTATGTGGCGGATTTCCGGAGCGCCTGACTCGATCCCGTATGATATGGCGTAACAGCCGGACTTCTTCATCATCCTGAGCAGGTCGCGGTCTACGAGGTTAACCCTGGTCTCGCATGTCCAATGGATTTTGACTCCTTTGGAGAGAAGCCCTTCGGCATAGCCGAAGGCGCGTTTCTTGTCCAGGGTGAAGACATCGTCGTAGAAGGCAAACTCCCTGAAGCCGAATTTCTTTTTGAGGTAGGTGATCTCCTCGATCACCCTTTCCGGGCTCTGCACTCTGAATTTGCGCCCGAAAACAGGCTTGGAACAATAGCTGCATCGATACGGGCAGCCCCGACTGGTTATAATGGCTGCGAAAGGCAGCGCGCGTCCATGCGGCGGGTGGGGGCGGTATTTTTCAAGCGGCAGGAGGTGGTAAGCCATGAAAGGCAGAGAATCCAACTCGGTGTAGTCGTCCCTCGGTGTTGCGGTTACCACCTGGCCGTTTTGTCTGTAAGCAATCCCCTGTATCCCCCTGAAATCACTTCCGTCCTGGATTGCCTTGAGCACATCCAGAATAGTGCTGTCAGCTTCACCAACGGTTATCAAGTCCACTTCGGGAGTGCTGCGGAGAGTATCCTCGGGAAGCAACGTGGCATGGGCGCCCCCTAGTATGATTGTCCGCCCGGGCTTGAGCTTCTTGAGATGTCGCGCGATTTTGAGCGCCGCGTTTATCGTTGGTGTCATCGCCGTGAGACCCACAACATCGGCGTCACCCACGTGTTGGGCGACGTTTTCAGGGGTCAATTGAAGCGCGTTGGCATCTACGACCTGTGATCTGTGGCCGCTTCTTTCCAGAATGCCGGCTATCGTGGCCAGGCCCATAGGTGGCTGGGGGTAGCGGGTCTTTTGAGGCGGGCTGACCAGCGCTATCTTCAGAGGCTTATTCATGGTCGGCGTAAAACCTGATTATGAGCGGGTGGCGCATGGCGGACTTGATGCCAGTTTCATTGCGTGCCATTTCGTCCTTGAACACCTGATGTTCCACTAAGACCACAAGGCAGTCAGCGCCCTTCGATACCTCTTCCATCGGCCTTACGGCATCCCCTGCCATCGGGTCGTACTGGTCAACCTGATAACCGTCGCCGCGAAGGAGGTCGATGATCGTCTTCGCGGGGCTGTTCCTCGTATCGTAAGTATCGGGTTTGTAGGTAATGCCCAGCGCCACTATACGCGGGGACCTGATATGTGCCACAGCGCGCCTTATCTTGCCGGCAATCCGGTGAGGGACCTCGTCGTTTATCAGCCGTGCAGTGTGGATCAGCTTCGAATTAATGGGGTCAACCTGTTTAATGAACCATGGGTCCACCGGAATGCAGTGCCCTCCTGTGCCGATGCCCGGCTTCAATATCTTGACCCGGGGGTGTTTGTTAGCCAGACTGATCGCCTCAAGTGGGTTGATCCCCAGTCCCTCTGCAACCGCGGCGAACTCATTGGCCAGCGCAATGTTCACGTCGCGATAGGTGTTTTCCATGAGCTTGCTGAGTTCTGCGGTAACGTCGTCCGTGATGTAGAGATTGCCTTTGACGAAAGAGGCGTATACCTCTCTCGCCATGTCGGATGCTGTCCCGTCCATGCCGCCGATGAGACGATCATTGTTCACTATCTCCTGGAGCACGTCTCCGGGCAATATCCTTTCCGGACAATGACAAACGAAAATATCGCTGTTGACCTTGAGCCCGGTCCGTTCGAGGACTGGGGTCACTACCTCACGACAGGTCAGCGGTGGAATAGTACTTTCAACTATCACCAAATTGCCGGAACGGATAAAGGGAAGTATCGACTCGGTAGCGTTTACCACTGGATCCAGGTCCGCATCCCTCCTGCGCTCGTCAACCGGCGTGGGCACGGAGATTATGAATATGTCTGCTTCGCACGGTTTGCGTTGTGCAGTCAGGTTCTTGCGGACCTCTGGTTCGAGAAAGACCTTCCTGATTTCATCTTCGGCGAAAGGCAGAATGCCCTCATTGATCGCCTTGACGATGTTCTCTTCGATGTCTACACCGACGACAATGTAACCAGATCGGGCCAGCATTATCGCCAGTGGCAACCCCACGTAGCCTGTTCCGACAACGACAACCTTCTTACGTGATTCCATATACTTTCTTCTGCCATTCGATGGTTCTAGCTATGCCATCCTCCAGGCTTATCGTGCTGCGATGTCCCAATTCACGAGTCGCACGGGAGGGATCGACCTTCTTGTCCGCGGTTGTGGCTTCTTGGCTATCGCGGTATTCCACGAGGCTGTCGTCTTTGCCCAGGTGGCGCAGGATGATATCCGACGGACGTTTCATGTCATGGACCTCGTGGCCCGCTATGTTGTAGATAGCGCCGGGCCGGAAGGACTCTGCGATGTTAGCCATGGTCCTGACCGTATCATCTACATAGGACGACGTCCGGGTATGCTTGGTGTAGACGATATATGGCATGTTATGGAGCGCCCGGTAGATGAAGAGGCAGATGGCGCTCCTGTAGTCTGAATAGTATTCCCCGGGGCCGTAGGTGTTGAACAACCTCAACGTGACCGTCTGTGTGCCGAAGGCGCTGGCTGAGTTTCGGATTTGCATCTCGTTAACCCACTTGGTCATGGCGTAGTCGTTCATCTGCCGTATGGGGACGGTGTCCATAACGTCTTCGTTCATTACCCCCCGGTAGTCGCCGTAGACTTCGGATGAACTGGTGAATATCAACTTGAATCCCAGACGCTCCTGCATCCTGATAACGTTCTTGGTGCCGATGGCGTTCGCCTTCCACAGCGTCTCGTAGAAGTCCTCCCCGTTCATGCGGCCGAATTCGGCCGCCAGATGGTAAACGAAATCGAACTTCTCTTCGGTCAGTATTCGTTCGACCTGGTGGAACTCCGCGACATCACATCTGCGGTACTGACGGTCGTAATGGTGCGGCCGGTCGGAAACCCACACATCGTGACCCCTCTTCCTAAGTTCCTGATGTAACGGCCTCCCCACCGCACCCAGTCCCCCGGTCACCATAACCTTGGCCACGGGTACCCTCCAATATGATGTTTATTATCTTCTCTGCGGCTTTCCCGTCGCCAAACGGGTTAGGCCATGCGCCGGTCCTTGCGAGCATCCTGCGCGAGCACGAAATAATGCTTTCCGCTTCCACTCCAGCGAGGACGTTTGCGCCTACTTCAATCGTCTCCGGCCTTTCCGTGTTGTCCCTCAAAGTGACGCAAGGCACCCCGAGTATGCAGGTCTCCTCCTGCACGCCACCCGAATCCGTGAGCACCAGGCACGCGTTGCTTTCGAGTTGCAGGAAGTCCAGAAAACTGACCGGTTCTATCATAGTGACACCGGTTGGCACCAGCCCAAACTCCTTCATCCTCGCGGCCGAGCGCGGGTGGACCGGATAAATGATGGGCAATTCAAACTCACGGGCAAGTTGCCCAAGTCCCGTAAGGATGGATTGGAACCGTGTCCGGTCGTCCACATTCTCCTGCCGGTGAACAGTGGCCAGGAAATACTGCCTGGGCCGCAGTCCCAGTCTGGCCAGGATTCCGCTGCTGCCCCTGGCGATGTCCACGTTCTGCATCACCGCATCCACAATGGTGTTGCCGGTGACAAAGACCTTCTCATCCGGTATGCCTTCGGAGAGAAGTGTCTGCCTCGATTTCTCAGAGGGCGCGAAGAGGTAGTCCGAACAATGGTCGGTGAGTATGCGGTTCACTTCTTCCGGCATGCGGCGGTCGTAGCTGCGCAGGCCGGCCTCGATGTGGCCGACCAGGATGTGCATCTTCGTGGCGGCGATGGCGCAGCCAAGGACGGTGTTAGTATCTCCTTCGACCAGAATGACGTCCGGTTTTTCTTGTTCCAGCACCTTCTCGGCACCGGCGATTATCTTCGCCGTTTGCGCGCCGTGAGCGCCGGAGCCCACCTCCAGATTGTGCCTGGCATGGGGCAAGTGCAACTGCTGGAAAAATACTCTGTCCAGCGCATAAGAGTAATGCTGGCCGGTATGGAGAACAAAATAGTCTGCGCCCAATCGGTCGAGCTCGCGCACGACCGGTGCCATTTTGATGATTTCTGGGCGTGTCCCCAGTACTACCGATATCCTCAACTGGCGCGGCTCCGCTTACCAAACAGGCCCTTAAGAGTGAAAGTAGCGCGGATGCAAAGCACAGAGAACGCCACCGTCAGGCCATGCTTGATCGCCTTCATTGTCATCCTGTGAGATTCGTAGGCGCAGGTTATGGGGACTTCAGCAATTGCGGCCCGTCCCCTTCGCGCCTCTTCCAGTATTTCTATGCTCACGGCCATACCCGTCTCGGTAAGAGACATCAAGTCGAGCATTCTCTTGTCGTATGCTCTGAAACCACTCTGTGAATCAGATACCTTTGTCCTCGACCCCAGGTTGAACAGGAGCGTTATCACCCTGATGCCGAACCCTCTGTACTTGGGGACAGTGGATTCGGTCCTCCCAGTAGGGCCGGCTCCATCGATGAACCGGGAACCGATGACCAGTTCTGCCTTGCCGGACTCTATCGGGCCTAGAACCCGTTGTATTTCTGCCGGGTCGTGCTGTCCATCGCCATCTATTGTGACCAGCACATCGGCGCCTCGCTCCCGGGCTGCAATGAAACAAGACTTTATGGCCTCGCCATAACCCTTGTTCACTCCGTGCCTGACCACTATGGCGCCAGCCTCAGCCGCGACTCGCGCAGTGTCGTCCATCGAGCCGTCGTCTATGACAACCACTTCATCCACATAGCCCATGGCGCCTCTCACAACCGCAGCCACATAAGCTTCGGTATTCCAACAGGGAATGGCGGCAACGACCTTGCAGGTACCAGCTCTTTTTGCAGCGACAATGTAAGGCACCGTTGTGTTTGCCTGTTGTTTGCGAACAGAATCAGCCATGGTCATGAGAGCAAGTCTTCCTTACAGTGGCCTATTAGGATGTTGGTGCAGTCTCGCAGTTTAGTGGACGACATAAAGACAAGAATTCTTCCAAACATTCAGGCTGGTCAGAAGCATTCTAAGCGTTTTCCATAATAGTTGCAACACGCAGCATTGACTCTGTTGATGTTCTATGATTCTGTCACCATCTAAGTGTTCTGAGAAAACGTCACCCCATGGAAATGGTAACGTTGAACCAGAAGGAACAGAGAAGGCTATTGGTCCTGAACCAGGTCGGTGAGGGAGGCGTCCGAGATATGCAAGCATCAACACACGCACCCATCAACGTGCACTGGCTCACCAAGCCCCCCTGTTGAGCCCGACATGGTAGAATTCAGGCCAACGACAGGCATTCCCATGATGCTTGAGAACGCGCCAAGCCCCCGAGTTGCCTGGCCTCGTTGCTCAGTCATTGTGGACTGAATAGGAGACAATGCGATGATCAGGCTGAAGAGATCGGAAACATTGCAGAGACTGATCAGACAGGATGATATCGCTGATCTTGGCGTGTCCGATTGGACTCTGCTCCGCCGGATGATCAAAGAGGGCGACAAGGAAGAAGCCCTGCGGATTCTGGACTATTCGTTTACCAACTACCGCGGGCTCATGGACAGCCTGATCCTGTTTCGACAAATGGCGCTAACCGAGATCGCCTCCCACGGTGAGGAGCAGGTCGACAAAATACACCGGGCCCGCTTTGTCCCATACGTGAAGAACTGGCTGGAAACCACGGCTGGCGTTATGGAGTCCATGCAAAGATTCACCGAGGCAGAGCGCGGGACGGCAATGATCGACTTCGCAGTTGTCGAAGAGCCAGACAGGTATGTCGTTTCGTTGGACCCCTGTGGTACGGGCGGCAGGATGAGGCGCGCCGGTCAGGTGAAAGGGGTGACAAGGAAAGGCTACACCTGGTCCTGGGGAATGGCGGGCGTTCCCTACTATTGCACTCACTGCTGTGCATTCCACGAGACTCTGGCTACCGAGGTGAGGGGCTATCCGATCTGCGTGACGGACTTCAGCCAGGACCCGGACAAACCTTGCCGGCACCTCTATTACAAGGAACCGGAGCTAATCCCGGACGAATACTTTACCCGCATCGGGCACGTACCTTACAGACTCAGAAAAGATAAAAAGCAGGTGGGAAAGTAGACAGTCGGATTCAGTCAGTCATCGAAGAAGAAAGATGAAGTGAGATAATGGTATGGTGGAGCATTCATCTATCACAGGAAGCAGTAGTGAAAAACGCCCGCACCTTCTGAAGGATGAGTAAATGCCGAGACACATAGTCGCTGCCAATTCCAGGATGGCCGTGGCGCTGGATGGCAGTTTGAGCATCAGGGATTTTTTCTACCCCCAGGTGGGGTTGGAGAACCACGTCTCGGGGCATGAGATGAAGATCGGTGTCTTCGTGGACGGTGAGTTCTCCTGGCTGAAAGAAAGCTGGCATATCGAGTCGAAGTACATGCCTGAGACACTGGTGAGCGTATGTCGGGCCACACGTCCGGGCCTGGACATACGGCTGGAAGTCAACGACGGAGTCCACCACTCGCTCGACGTCTTCATGCGTAAGATTGCGGTCCAGAACACGGGAGACTCGCAGAGGAAAGTCCGACTCTTCTTTACCCACGATTTCCACATATACGGGGACTCAGTCGGGGATACCGTGATGTATGACTCGGAGTCAAAGGGCATCATCCACTACAAAAGAAAGCGGTACTTCCTCATAAACGGGGCCACAAGCCAGGGCAACGGAATATACCAGTTCGCCGCGGGCTACAAGGAGTCCTTCGGGCTGGAAGGGACATGGAAGGATGCTGAAGACGGCATCCTCAGCGGCAACCCGATCGCCCAGGGCTCGGTAGACTCGGCCATCTCGCTGGAGGTTGATGTTGCGCCCCGGATGACTGAGACTGTCTACTACTGGATCGCGTGCGGAACGGACCTGGGCCAGGTACGAAAACTGGACTCCAGAGTCAGGTCCACCGGCATTGAGTGGCTGCTGCTCGAGACCGAGAACTACTGGTCAGCCTGGGTGAATAAGAAAGAGGTCGACCTGGGCCACTTACTCCACCCGGTCAGGCGGCTTTTCAAGACATCGCTGCTGATCATACGCGCGCACGCGGACAGCCATGGAGGCATAATCGCAAGCTACGATTCCGACATACTGCATTTCGCCAAGGATACATACTCATATGTGTGGCCCAGGGATGGCGCAATAGCCGCCATTGCCCTGGACCTTGCGGGATTCCAGGAGGTCTCAAGGCCTTTCTTCCAGTTCTGCGACCGCACCATCGGCGAAAGAGGCTTCTTCCACCACAAATACTCCTCGGACGGCTCGGTCGGCAGCACCTGGCTGGCCTCTGTGGACAATGGCGGGCAGATACAACTCCCCATCCAGGAGGACGAGACAGCTCTCGTCCTGTACGCTCTGTGGAGGCATTTCGAAAAGTATCGGGACATCGAGTTCATAAGCAGCGTGTATGAGAACCTCGTACTTAAGACAACTGAGTTCCTGCTTGAACACGTGGACTCGCGAACGGCCCTGCCCAGGCCATCCTTCGACATCTGGGAGGAGAAAACAGGTGTATTCACCTGGACTACAGCCACGGTGTGCGCCGCCTTGAATGCAGCGGCCGGATTCGCCAGGGTGTTCTATGACATCCAGCGCCAGGAACGGTTAAGCAAAGCGGCCAAAAACATGAGAAATGCCATGATGGGACACCTCTACGACCCTGGCCAGCGCCGGTTTATCAACGGCCTTCTGGCTGACGGGACCCGCGACCTGTCCTTCGACTGCAGCGTGGCCGGAGCTTTCATTCACCACGTTTTCGAAGCCGGCGATCCAGTTGTCGAAGAAACGATGAACTCATTAGCTGCCAGGCTCTGGGTCGAGGGGCGGGTTGGAGGGCTGGCGCGCCATGACGATGACCGTTACCAGAGAGTTAATGGCACGGCACTGGGGAACCCCTGGTTTGTTGGTACACTATGGCTGGCCAGATGGCACATCGCCAGGGCCAGGTCTCCGGAGCAGCTGACGAAGGGGCTGGACCTGCTTTCGTGGACTGCCTCACACGCCTTGCCCTCGGGGGTACTGGCAGAACAGATGGACCCTGATACCGGTGCTCCTGTATCCGTCTCTCCTCTGGTCTGGAGTCATGCCGAGTTCGTCATCGCTGTGTGTGAGTACCTGGACAAACTCCAGGAACTATCATCGCAGGCAACCCAAGGAGGGCTGACTTGGAATACCTGAGGTTATGCGCGGCGAGCGAGCTGCCGCCCGGGGAGATGAACCAATGCGAATTGAAAGGCAAGGAGTTCCTGGTGGTAAATGTCGACAACCATTTCTACTGCCTGGACGGCAGGTGCACCCATGCCGGAGCTCCGCTGGTGGAAGGGACCTTGAGCGGGGCGGTGCTCACCTGTCCCTGGCACTACTCCCGGTTCAGAATAACCGACGGGACCGTGGTTAACGGCCCGGCGCACACGCCACTGGGCACCTATAAGGTGATATTAAACGACGGCCAGCTATTCATCGAGTCGGACGGCGCACAGGCCTGAAGCGGATTATCCCCGATTTTGCCGTGGGCATGTGGGAGTATCTAGCCCGGGCGTGGTGGTCTGGTGTCAATGATGAAGCGCACGAATATCCTGACACGGGTGGTGCCATCATCGGCGATAACCACCGACCCCCCTCCGGGGTAGTGACCTGCGCTGTGCCCTGTCCATGGTGGAATTCAATTCCCCCAGGAACTGGTTCGCGTTTGGACCGTCGAGAGTTGGAGTGCAGGCCGCAGGACCCGGTCTCACCTCCCTCGCCACACGGTTAGACCCCCAAACCGATTTCAGTCAGCCCGGCTGCTAAATAGGCAACTGGAAATAGCGCTGAAGTGGGGCGATCAGCGGCGTCCACCGTCCAGTCAGCATGAGTATGCCGGTGACAATCATAGCCGCACCACCCAATCTCTGAATAAGAACGCTACGCCTTTTGAGCCAGTCGAGCGAACCGGACAGCTTTGAGAACAACACTCCGCTGACGATGAAAGGTATACCGAGGCCCAATGAATAAGCGAAGAGCAGTGACGCTCCCTGGCCAGGCGAACTCAAGGCGAGCATATACAACGAGGCAAGGATCGGGCCGATGCACGGAGTCCAACCAACAGCAAAGGCCATTCCCAGGGGAATGGCACCGACAGAACCGAAACGCTCGATCGGGTTAAAGCGGATTTCTCGATATAGACGAGGAATCTTGACAAAGCCCGTCACGAAAGCACCCATGCTAACTATGATAATGCCTGCAACTATTTGCGTCAGGTTCCGATAGTCCTTCAGAAAACCTCCAATAACGCCAAAAGCCGACCCGAAAAGAGAAAAAACGATTGAGAACCCCACCACAAAGAGGACTGTCGTCCAGAGGGTTCTCCCGGTTCCCTGCCTGGGGCTGTCCGACTTTTGGGCTGCAGACGAACCCGAGATATACGAGAGATAGCCGGGCAGAAGCGGCAGCACGCAAGGGGATAGGAAGGAAACCAAGCCTGCTCCCAAAGCCAGAACGTAAAGAAACGGGGTTTCCATCGGGTACTGTACTGTCCTTCCTTATCCGGTCACTGAAGTAAATTACGGATTCTAGTTGTCAGGTTTGCCTCATCGATCGCACCGATCCAGTGGTCGACGATCTGGCCTTGTTCGTCTATCCAGAAGGTCTCGGGGATACCTGTTATCCTGTATTTCACGGCGATATTATCCCGGTCGATCCCGTTATCGTACGTTATTGCGAACTCTTTCAGGAAATCCAGGGCGTTGCTTTGCGTATCGTTGGTAACCACACCAATGAATTCGACTCTGCCCTCATAGATTTTCGAGACTTTAGCCAGCACGGGAGCCTCTTCACGGCAAGGCTGACACCATGATGCCCAGAAGTTGATGACAACAGGTGTCCTGCCTGCGAAGTCCCTCAGCGCAATAGTGCGACCGGAAAACAGTTCCAGCTTGAAATCAGGGGCTGGCTTGGGGGGAAACGGTGCAGTCTGCCTCGGCACTAAGGAGGGATCGCGGACCGCGCCATACAGAGCCACGCCAACGGCGATCACCAATAGTAAGCCCAGTACAGTCAATACTATTCTGTGTGGTTTCATGAAGCCCTGTCTGAATTGTGCACAGAAAACTCCAGTAATGGCAAATGCGTAGGACCGAAGGTAACGGCGGAAAGGCAACAGCGACTTGAACAGTTGAGTTCACCTTAACTTACCAAGCCAAGATTCCCATGGACGATACTTTGTTCGAAATCTTCAAGCACACCACCTGCTGATAAATGCATCGCCCTACTTCAGAGAGTATGTCCACAATTCATTTGCGCGCATGGGGGTTCCCATGGCAATCGCTCCTTCCTACAAAACGGAGCCTGAGAGCAGCCCTACCTCAAGGCTTGCACTAACTCGAAGGCGTGCGCCATCGGGTGGGTAAGAAATCAAGAATGCCAATCTCGGACATCCCGAGAGAGGCGGTTCCATAATCGGGAAACGAAGTCTACGAAATGTCGTTGCTATGTTTTTCAGCGCCGACCAATGACGGGGGGCTTGCCCAAACGTTGAACAGGCGAGATAATTCGCGTTGTGTCCGATTCAGCGAATGTAAGGGGCATCCGAAAGCTCAACGGACTGTTGCCTTCATGAAACATGAACAGTTGCCTGGCGAACGGGATACAAAGAGGTGGGACATGGAAGACCTTCCGGTAGAACTAGGTTTCGAAGTAAAAAGCGGTGTAGCGTTGCTGTCTATCAGGCGACCTGACAAGAGGAACGCGTTGACAACGCGGATGTGCGAAATCTTGCGCGACATCATGGCAGAGGTCAAGAGCCGAGACGATATAAGGGTCACTATCATCACTGGCACTGGACCGGCTTTCTGTGCTGGCTCTGATGCAGAAGACCGTCTTCTTCCCCGCATGGTCGATGATCGGTGTGTTCCTCTGGAGAAGACACGGGGGGAAATGCTGGATGGGGTGATGCTGTATCTTGCACCCGCATTCTTGAACGCGGGTAAGCCCACCATAGCCGCGATAAACGGGGTTGCCGCCGGCTCGGGTCTATCGCTGGCCTTGACCTGCGATATCCGTTTGGCCTCGGACAAGGCCAAGTTCGTTGCTTCGTGGGTCAATGTGGCGCTGACGCCGGACTGCGGGGCGACATACACGTTGCCGCGCCTTGTCGGAGTCGACCGGGCGTTAAAGATGTTCTTTACAGGCGACCCCGTCGACGCCAGGGAGGCCGAGCGTATTGGCCTGGTTACCGAGGTGATCCGGCATGACGACCTTGCAGGCCGTGCTATGGAATTGGCGGAGCGAATAGCAGCAGGTCCATCGGTTGCCATCGAATTAACTAAGAGAGCAGCGCACCGAGGGATCGTCAGCGACTTCACGTCCCAGTTGTATTTCGAAAACTACGCCCAGGATATTTGTTTCATGTCTAAGGACTTTAGAGAAGGGGTCACCGCCTTTAAGGAAAAGAGGAAGCCGAAGTTCATCGGCGGGTGAGCGCGCCGTTTCGAGGTTGAGGTCACGGAGAATAATATTGCCGGCCATGATCGAATGCGTCGAGGCCTGCGCCACGCTCGGTGAGACCTGCGACGTTCTGCGGAACGTATTCGGCGTCCAGAAAGAATTCCCTGTTGTATGACAGGCGTACCCCAGCCGTGTAGAAGACGGCAGGCCATCCCAGCCGATACCCTGGTAGTGGCTGTTGGCATGCGACCCGACACATCGCTCTACGAAGCCCTGAAGGGGAAATGCGACGACCCGCATATGGTCGGAGACTGCGTGATCTGCAGGACGATAAACGAGGCCATGCACTCGGCGTGGGAAGTCGGAAGGAGGGTGTAGTTCATGTGCCCTCAATGGCCGAGGGCATAGGATTTTGGATGCCTTTTCGCTGACCCGCCTGCGTCAGTCCTATGATGGACTGGTCACCGCAGACCGATCCCGAGACAGGGCCGAAGGCGCTGTGCCTTCGGCCTGACGTTGGGCAAGACCTACATCATGGTGTAGCCGCCGCTGACGCTGAGCGTCTGACCGGTTATGAAGCTGGCCCGCTCGGAAGCGAAGAAGGCGACTGCGTCGGCGACATCCTCCGCAGTGCCGAGGCGGCGCAGCGGATATAGCGAAACGGCTTTCACTGCAACCTCTGGAGTAAACACGGTAGAAATCTGGCCCTTCCACATGCTGGCCTCGCTCGTTGCCTCCGGTTTAGGAGCGACCAGGCCGGGGCAGATGACGTTTACCGTAATGCCGTATCTGGCGACTTCCCGTGCCAGGGACTTTGAGAAGGCTATGACGGCCCCCTTTGCTCCGGCATATACCGCTTCCTTGAACTCTCCCATACGCCCTGCGTCCGAACCGATATTGATCACCCGGCCGGACTTCTGCTGGACCATGTGCGGCACAACAGCCCTGCTGAAATTGAGGGTGCTCTTGTAATTCCGCGCGATTATCTTGTCCCACAACTCCGGCTTTGTCTCCAAGAAAAGGTACATCTCATCGTACCCGATGTTGTTCACCAGGACATCGACGCGGCCGTATTCTGCCAGGGCTTTTTCCACAGCAGCAGAAACTGACTCGAAATCAGTGGCATCAGCCTTGATTGCGCTGCTTTTCCCCCCGGCGTTGAAACTGTTGGCTTCGTCAGCTACCTTTGCCGCCTGTTTCTCATCGATATCCGCAATGACTACATTCGCACCTTCCTTCGCGAAGCCATGCACGATACCCCGCCCTATGTTGGAACCCCCGCCCGTCACGATCACCGTCTTCTTTGCCAGACCTAAGTCCATGTCTTCCTGTCCTCCTCATTCTCTGTTGCGGGTGTCGCGTCAATGCATCCGTGCCCTGCAGGGCAGTCTCAGCGCAAATAAAATGGGGGCAGCCATATGCTGCCCCCATTTTGAAGCTTCCCTTACGCCCCCGGTTAGTATTCGGGCGGCATCTGCGGCATGGCAGGCGCCTTTTCCTTCTCGGGAAGGTCTGTCACCAGCGCTTCGGTGGTCAATAACATGACCGCGATGCTGGCGGCATTCTCCAGGGCAGTCCTGGAAACCTTCGCCGGGTCGATGATTCCCCTTTCCACCATATTGCCGTACTCGTCCTTATCAGCGTCATAGCCGACACCCTTCTTGGCCTTCTTCACGGTGTCGATAACCACTGAGCCGTCCTTACCGGCGTTGGTGGCAATCCAGCGGATAGGCTCCTCGACCGCTTTCCTGATTATCAGGGCGCCGGTCAATTCATCGCCTTCCAGCTTCAGTTTGTCCAGGATTGCACTGGCGACCAGCAGCGATACACCGCCTCCGGGGAGTATTCCCTCTTCTACTGCCGCACGTGTGGCCGAGAGGGCATCCTCAACGCGGTGCTTCTTTTCCTTCAGCTCGACTTCGGTGGCCGCCCCGACCTTGATCACTGCAACACCACCAGCCAGTTTCGCCAGGCGCTCCTGCAGCTTTTCGCGGTCGAAGTCGGAGGTGGTCTCCTCGATCTGGGCCTTAATCTGCTTGATCCGGGCCTGGATGGCCTGCTCGGCACCCTTGCCCTCGACAAAAGTGGTGTTGTCCTTGTCGGATACCACTTTGCGGGCACGGCCGAGGTCGCTCACCTGCACAGAGTCAAGTTTGCGGCCGACCTCTTCCGAGATCACCTTGCCGCCGGTGAGGATAGCCATATCCTCGAGCATGGCCTTGCGGCGATCGCCAAAACCGGGGGCCTTGATTGCGAGGCAATTGATGGTGCCGCGCAGTTTGTTGACCACCAGTGTGGCCAGGGCCTCGCCTTCGACGTCCTCAGCCACTATGACCACGTTCTTGGATACCTGGAGTATTTTCTCCAGTGCGGGCAAGATATCAGCTACCGCTGATATCTTCTTGTCAGTGATGAGGATATACGGATCCTCGATCACTGTTTCCATGCGTTCGGCGTTGGTGACGAAGTAGGCGCTGACATAGCCGCGATCGAATTGCATGCCCTCGACGAACTCGGTCTCGTATTTGATGCCCTTCGATTCCTCGACAGTGATTACGCCGTCCTTGCCTACCTTCTCCATGACCTCGGCGATAAGGTTGCCGATCTCTGAATCATGGGCGGAAATGGTCGCGACCTGGGCGACCTGCTCCTTGCCGCCTACCGGTATGGCCGCTTTCTTCAGCTCGGCGACCAGTGCCTGGACGCCCTTCTCGATGCCCGCCTTGAGCGAGCTTGCATCGGCGCCGGCGGCAATGTTCTTGAACCCTTCGTTGACAATTGACTGTGCCAGCACAGTGGCCGTAGTGGTCCCGTCGCCGCATTTGTCGTTGGTCTTCGTCGCTGCTTCCTTGACCAACTGGGCACCCATGTTCTCAAACGGGTCCTGCAGCTCGATCTCCTTGGCGATGCTCACGCCGTCATTTACCACCGACGGCGGCCCGAACTTCTTGTCCAGCGCTACCGGCCTTCCCTTGGGGCCGAGTGTAACCTTTACGGCGTTGGCCAGGATGTCGACACCCCTTTTCATCGACCGCCTGGCTTCTTCGCCGAATATGATCTGTTTAGCCATTCGTCCTCCTTTGTTTCTTAGTTCTCAGCAAAATGGTTCAGTAAATGGTTTGCGGCTACTTGCCCGATTTCACTGCAAGTATGTCGCTCTCGCGGAGAATTATGTACTCGTCGCCTTCGACTTTTATCTCCGTGCCGGCGTACTTCGCGTAGATAACGCGGTCGCCCTTCTTGACTTCCAGGGCTATCCGGACGCCCTTGTCATCGACACGCCCCAATCCTACAGCCACTACTTCGCCCTCCTGAGGCTTCTCCTTGGCGGTGTCAGGTATTACGATCCCGCCCTTGGTGACCTCTTCCTTGGCCATGGGTTTGATCAGGACGCGGTCGGCCAACGGCTTCACATTCAAGGCCATATTGTTTTTCCTCCTTTCTTTGTTTATCGAATTCGAGACAAATTATTAGCACTCTCGGCATGAGAGTGCTAACTCATCATACCCCAGTTCGTCCCAACCTTGCAACTCTCTTCACATGACATGGAGTGCAGTTACAGGACGTTGCCCCAAAATTGGGTCTGTCCCCAGGCCTGCTCAACCCGCTCTATGCCGCTTTTTGCACCATTTTCGCGCGCTTGTATTCGTACACGGTACCGTGTAGAATATCTCCATGGCGAGAAACGATGGCCGCAAAAGAAGGGGCGGCTGGGGTTCCGAACGTGTCCGGACCTTGCGGCGGCACCTCGGGCTGACCCAAGCGGAGATGGCCGGAGAACTGGGGATTCGGCAGCAGACGGTGAGCGATTGGGAGGTAGGGACCTACCAGCCAAGGGGGGCCTCGTGCACCCTGCTGAACCTGGTCGCGGAAAGGGCCGGTTTCAAATACGAAGCGGAAGAAACGGAAGGCGGATCCTAAAACGCTGCAAATACCTCCCCCCGGCGAATGTACTGAATGAATCTCACGGACAGGCCTCAAGCCTGCCGGGTATTCTTTCTTTGTGCCTGGCGTACACGGTACCGTGTACAACGCAGGGCACTCCTTAAGAGAGTCCGCTCCGCTGGACCGGCAAAGGGCAACATGACCGCTGAGATTAGCGAATCGGAAATGGCTCTGGAATCAGGTCCCATAGTGCCAGCTTTGCCAGGCAAAATGACCGCTAAGATTAACGAATCGGAAATGGCTGCGTTCTGGAAATCCGGATTCCTTCGTGGGAGGGAACTGTCCGATACAGACGGCAATCTCCTGCAGGTCCTTTATCCCGGCCTGGCAGCCCAGGGTGGCGGTCCCGATTTTTGCGGTGCCGCCATAGCCTGGCGCACCGGGACCAGGGAACGCTTCTGCCAGGGAGACGTAGAACTTCATACGGATTCAACCCTCTGGCGTCAGCATGGGCATCAGAATGACCCGCGCTTCAATACAGTGATTCTGCACGTGGTGCTGACGCATGATCCGGGCACTGAAACAGTCCTGGAAAACGGATGCCGGGTACCTGTTTTGCCTCTGCAGCCATATTTGGGGACTGCCAGGCGAGGGCAGGGTATCGTGCCGCCCTGTCGAGTTTCTTCGGCTGCAGAGATGGTCCGCGCCCAGTGGGTCTTGCGCGGAATGGGGGAGGAAAGATTCCACGACAGGGCAAGTGGGATGAAGAATGACATTGGCGCTATGGGCGCGGGGCAGGCACTTTATTACTGGACAATGGATGCACTCGGCTATTCCCGCAATCGAACGCCCTTCCGGGAACTGGCGCAGCGTGTCCCGCTACACATATTGGAGGGCCAGATTTCTCCGGCACGAAGGGAGTCCCTCCTTTTTGGCTACGCCGGGCTGCTTCCCTCGCAGAGGCCGCCCCAACCACGGCACCACCTCGCGGTTGATCCGTGGGCGGCGGAGTTAGAAGACCACTGGCGCAGGCAGGGATCGGCTGGCCGCATGGACTTCTCCCAGTGGGAGTTCCTGTGCACCAGGCCGGCCAATACTCCGGTAAGGCGTATCGCAGCCGTGGCGGCTCTCGCCGGAAAGTGGCCAAAGGGATTGTTTGAAGGACTGCTTTGCGAAACCGCCCGCCCGGAGGGAAGGATAGCCCAAGCCTTATGCATCGCCGGCGAAGGATACTGGGCAGGACACTACGATTTCGGGAGAAGTCTGGGAAACACGGGTCCCGATGCTGCCCTTGCCGCCCTGCTCGGTCAAAGCCGCGCGATGGATATTGCGGTGAACGTGCTATTGCCCTTCACCTTCGCCTGGTCCGCGCTGCAAAGGGACAAAGCGTTGCGCTCACTTTCGCTGGAATTCTACCGCAGCCACCCCGTCTTGTGCAGAAACCGCGTGACGAGATATGTTGCCGGCCAGATCTGGAGTGGCCCGCCGCCGCAAGGGCTGTCAGCCTGCCACCAGCAGGGAATGGTGCATCTATTCCATCGGTATTGTTCGTTGGGCGCCTGCAGCGAATGCCCCATGAACTGGACAAGCGAACGTTGAAACCCTGCCTTCAAAGCACTGAACAGTCCGCATGAGGCTAAAGCGCCTGAAAACCCCGAGGGGTCGCTTTGAAGTTTGACGGACAGGATTTCGTATTTCTGGCTTGGAGGTTTCGTCTTTTGTGTCTAGTGCTCAGGACCTGTTCAGGCCATTTTAAGGCCAGCGGAAACGTCGAGGTCCATCCCGTGGCTGACTCCGGCCTGGTAGCGGTAGAAGCCGCATGACGCCACCATTGCAGCGTTGTCAGTACACAGAACGAGCGGCGGACACAGCACCGGCACAGGCGAGTCCGCAGCAAGCTTCGTGCGAAGCGCGGCGTTCGCCGCCACTCCGCCGGCTAGCAATATCTGGGCCGCTCCGCATTCCACTGCGGCTGCAACCGTTTTGGCGACCAGCACATCGACTACCGCTTCCTGAAAAGCAGCAGCCAGGTTGCATGCCGAAAAACCGGGGCTGTCCTTGTCCCGCCTGACCACCTGGGTCAGGGCCGTCTTCAGGCCGCTGAAGCTGAAATCGTTCGTACCTCTCAACCAGGCACGCGGCAGCGGTGATCCTGGCTTGCCTTTTTTTGCCGCTTCCTGGATCGCGGGCCCCCCTGGATAGCCCAGCCCCAATATCCGGGCTGCCTTGTCGAAGGCCTCGCCTGCGGCGTCATCCCTGGTCTTTCCCAACATCTGATAGTCCCCGTGGCCCTTCATCATCAACAGGTCGCTGTGGCCGCCGGAAACGATCAGGCACAGCGCGGGGAACTGAGGTATTTCTTCCCGATCCAGCCAGTTGGCGTAAATATGCGCTTCCAGGTGATTGATGCCTACCAGAGGGAGATGGTGCGCCATGGCAACGGCCTTGGCGAAGTTGGCCCCGACCAGCAAAGAGCCGATCAGTCCCGGGCCGGCAGTAACTGCAATGGCCGAGATATCGGCCCACCCGGCACGGGATACCTGCATGGCCTGCCTGGCAATAGGCACAATGCTGAGGATATGTTGCCGTGAAGCGACTTCCGGCACGATGCCGCCATACCTGGCATGGATGTCCACCTGAGAGGCAATGACATTGGATAGGATACGGCGTCCGTCCTCGATGACGGCAACAGCCGTCTCGTCGCATGAAGTCTCTACACCCAGTACCAACATGGCTTCCCTTTCAGCAGAAGAGTGGGACCCCTGTCCCGCCTCTGAATCAACCCGGACAATTCCGGAGATTATACACTGAACCGATACAGACATTCGGCGTCCGGGATGTGCCAGGAGGTGTCTGGAAATAGCCGCCAGTGCCCGGTCTTCGCCGCTAGGCCCCTGGCCGGCGGCGCTGGCGGTACCCGTGTTTCTCTCTTGCCCACTCGGAGACGAATTCTGCTCCAAACATCAATATCAGTGCCGATATGTACATCCAGAACAATAGAGCAATGACCGATGCGATGGAACCATACAACAATTGGAAATTAGCAAAGTGGTCCACATAGACCAGGAAGAAACTGCGGAACAGTTCGAAGGCCAATGAAGCAACCATGGTCCCAGGCCACAGATACCTCCAATAGACCCTGGTGTTAGGGCCGAACTTGTATGCGAACAGGAAAGCGAAGAAGACCAGTGCGAACCCCGCCAGCCGGCTGGCAATTGCGGCTAAAAGGGGCAGGTCCTCCAGAAAGAGGGACAAGGAAGTAGCGGCCAGAGACGCAAGAAACATCATGCTCGTCCCGACAGAAAGGGACATTTCGCGGACCTTGCGCAGGACATAGGGCCTTTCTTTGGCAATGCCCCATGCCCTGTCCAAGAAACGCCCGACAGCCGCAAATATCTGCGTCCCCGACCAGAATAGACCGACCAGCGCCAGAATACCCAGGGTGCCCCATACCTTTACCACGGCGTCTATGTTGCCCCGGATAAGATCGGCGCTTGCCCCGGGCGTAACCTTCCGGACAATATCGAATACCCTTTGAGGTACCTCCTGGGGAGGGAAGAACAGGCTGAGCAGCACTATCGCTCCCAGCAACAAGGGGAAGAGAGAAAGTATGGCATAGTAGGCGATCGCCGCTGCTGCATCTCCTGCCTTGTCGTTGCCCATCTCCCGGAAGACCCGAAACATGAAACGTATCCAGGGCACCTGGACGAGGCGGGCCACGAAGGCAGTCCCCATCCCGACCACCCTGTCCCGCATTCTTTGCATCCGCCCGACGGTCTTGTTCCTGCTATTCGGCATCCGGTCTCCCAGCCACAGATTGACCCGAAGGTCGTGGACAGTCCGACACATATAACATATCATGTCAGACGCGGTGCAAACCGGATGAATGGAGGTCCTTGCAGTGCCCAACGTCCTTGAAGTCGCTGAGAACATCTATCGCATACAGGTCAAGTTACCCACACTGGCTTTCGCATGCACCGCATACCTGATCAATGATGGAGGGGGAGTAGTTGTTGACCCCGGGCCTTCAGCCGCCGTGCCGCCACTGCTTGATGGAATGAAACAGTTGGGAATGAAAGGCCTGGAATACGTCATCCCAACGCACGTTCACGTAGACCATGGCGGGGCAGCTGGCAGCCTGGCCAGGATCTTTCCCGGGGCCAGCGTGGTGGCCCACCCGTCGGCCAGGGACCATTTACTGGACCCCTCCCGGCTGATCGAAAGCACAAAGAGAACGTACGGGGAACAGTTCGAAAACGAGATTGGCGCGATACTCCGCGTGCCGGAGTCCCAGATGATCTTGCCTGGGGATGGCGAAATACTGCACCCGGAAGGCCGTCCGTTGAAGGTGCTCTATTCTCCCGGCCATGCCCCGCACCACATTGCCATTCTCGACCTGAAGACCAATGGGCTGTTTTGTGGCGAGGCCCTTGGAATGCGAGCTAAATCGGCGAAGCTCAAGCCGATGCCGAATACGGCCCCGCCGGCCTTCGACACTGACGTTTACATCGATACCATCAACAAACTGCGTTCCCTTGGGCCCAAGGCCCTCTTCTACGCGCACGACGGTGTTTCCAGGGACCGGGAAGAAATCGAGGTGCTCTTTTCCGAGATAGCGCAGAACACATCAAGGATGAACAACATAGTCCTCAACCAGTTGCAGAAAGGCGGGAGCCAAATCGACATCGCCGCCGCCCTGGCCGATTTTATGACGCGGGACCTTGGAGTGGACCCGGCCGAGGTGGACCTGAAGACCACGGCTATCGGATTCATGATCTATTTCAAGAGAAAGGGGCTCTCAGGCGGCGGACCGAATTAGAGGTTGGACAGCGACACTGCACTCTTGACTGCGCCGGTTCTTGCCCTTAACATGCTCCTTAGAGGTTGCCGTTGGCCGAATTCGATATCACCAGCCAGGTCTCTCACATTGAAGCCAACCGCGGCATCAAGGATGCCGTAGTTGCCGCTATGAAGGCGCCGACCCCACGCCGCCGCATATCGGTCACCGACCTGACCTCGCTGAAACAGGCCTACTTCCGCCGCAAGCATCCCGAAATCGTGCCATCGCTGGAAAGACAGCAGGTAATGTGGTCCGGGACGGGCTTCCATGAGCTGTTCGGTGCGGCTGTGTCATCCGAGGAGTACCTTGAACAGTCTGTGGAACTCGACGGCATAGTTGGAAAGATAGATATTTTCGAGGACATGCCGGTCGAGGTTAAGACCACGCGGCGCATTGCGGATGAGTCAGACCTGGCCACCAAAAGGCCATCCTATATCGAGCAGCTTGGCATGTACTGCGCCATGACCGGTGTGCCGGAAGGCCTGATAGTGATCTATCAGCGTGAAGCCGACGTCTCACCGCCGTTGGGCGTTTGCCATGTGCGTTTCTCCGACCTTGGTGCCATCAAGCAGGAGATGCGGCAGAGGCGGGAAGCGTTGGAGGGCGCGCTGGCATCGGGTGATCCCTCCAGGCTTCCTTCGTGCCAGTGGGGCAACTGGGGATGTGACTACTCCGCGGTATGCGACTGCAAAACGAGCAGGGTGAAAGCCTCCTATGCCATACGGGACCAGATGGCGTCGCTGGAAGTGGATGAAATCGCAGCGCGCCAGCTAATCGACAAACTCGAGACAACATCCGCTAAACGGGGCCATTCCAGAGTCAAACTCAACGACATCGTGTTCCCGCGAAAGACTTTCCTGTCGCGGCTGAGTCATGAAATGCCTTATGGCGAAGATGAGCAGGAGGAAGAGACACGGGGACGGCTATCCGGTATGGAGAAGTGGGGCATCATCAGCCGGGTGCGCGATTCCCTGCTTTACGCTCACGGGTCAGAGTCCAAGAAGGTCCCGGTCAACCTGGAATCCCTGCACGACATGGTGCAGGTCCACCAGGGCATCCCCGCCATGGCACGCCTGGTGCAGTTGACATCCATCGTGCAAAGGGAGAGGCTGCCTCAGATGAGCCCCCACTACTTCGCCAGGCTCGGCTTCGAGTGCGCCTTGACCGAACAGCGGACCGGCAGGATGCTCCTCTACTACCCGAAGATCGCGGGGGAGGACGCCAAGTTGATGGTCTACGATGTCAGCTTCAAAGACCTTGCCGTATTGCGGGCTGAGGCGGCAAAAAGGGTCCTTCTGCTGGAGACTGCGCGAAAGGCAACGGACTTACCTCATTGCCCCGAATGGATGTGCCGCTACTGCAAGGGGTCCGCCAGTTGTAAAGACGACGTGCAGTCCGCCCTGTTTCCAGGGTAACCTCAAATAGACATAACATGTCCGGCAACAATATGGACTTATTATGACAACTGGATTCCCCGCAGGCAGCCGCCAGCCCAGCATACGCCACCATCTAGGTGTTCCCACTTAGTTCTCTCCCTCGGTGTTTTCTTGGTTGCCGTACTCTTCCACCGAACCTACACTGAATCATAGGACCCTGATAACTACAGGTCCGAGTTCAATGATCGTGAAAGGAAATAAGTCCATGAAGCACCGAGGTATTCGCAGAAAACTCCTGGCCCTGCTGTCGACATTGTTGATAGCCGCTATGGTTATCGTTCCTTCCGCTGGCGTATATGCCGCCGCTCCAACGGAAGTGGTACTTGATCAGCCTGCCGACCTGACGTTTTTTTCCGGTACTGCCTTAACCCTGTTGGCGGAACCACTGACGGCCGCGGACATAAGAATCCAGACCGGGACCGGGTACTGGGACGGCGGCATTGCGCTGAATGCTGCAGAAACCTGGGTCCCCGTAACCTTCCAGCCTGCTGGTGCGCCCCCCGCTCCGCCAGGCACTCAACGTTGGCGGCTCAGGATTGAAACATTCCGCGTACTGGCTGCCACCGGGACTATCAGGATAACGATGAGGGCGACCAACGTTGGAGGGACATCACTGTCCAACATAGTGACTACCGCTGCTGGCGCGCTCACTCCCCCCGTAGTTACATTCGCCAGCCCCGCCAATGGGGCTGTGCTCGCCACCTTCCCGACTGCGTTGGTAGCCAATGCCAACTCGCCCGGCTCCCTCCTTCCCGCCGATGTTGAGCCTTTCATGAGCCTCCAGCTTATTGCTGGTGGGCCGGCGATGGTCCCCCCGGTGGCCAACGGCAGTTTCTGGGACCCTATCGCCGGAGTGTGGACAGCCTTTGAACAATTGATGGCACCCGGCGTATCAGGGACTACACCGAACTTTACTATAACCGAGCCGGACCCCGGGGCGCCAGGAGAAGTACTGCCGCTACCTACGACCCAAGGCACCTTTACCGCCTTCGCCTGGGCGGCGGACGCTGCGGGCAACCTCAGCGCGGCCGGCGCGTCGACGTTCACCGTCGGTGCAGTGGGCGTGCTGCCGACGAGCGCAGTGGCCAACCCGACAATAATATCTGAGGCCACGGTGGCCTTGCCGGCGCCGGAATTCACGGTGACAGTTACCTATCCGGTTGCCATGAATACCGCACCGGCCAACAACCCCGTGCTGTCCTTCGATCCGAATGTAGTCACGGGTGGTACGCTTGTCCTCGCAGGAGGCTCATGGCCGGATGCAACGCACTTCGTCGCCTCGTACAACGTGGCTGACGTCAACGCAACGGTGCCCGCGGTTGCGGTAACCATCTCCGGAGGCCTCACCGGTGGCGCGGCTGTCCCCGTTACAACAACGTTCCCCAACCGGTTCAGCGTGGCCACAGCAGCGGCCCCGGCGGGTGAAGTAAAATTCCCGACTGCGGTCATACCTCAGAGAGGAACGGCATTGAACCGCGTGGCAGCCAATCTGCGATTGGACGATGGCGTCACTGTGCAAGTGAGGTCCCTGGCTTTGCTTGGCACCGACACCGCTGATTGGTTCGGCCAGTTCTTGATCGGCGCCGGCGGACTGGCCCCGACAAGCCTGACAGTCAACTACAATGGGAACCAGTCTGCCGCTGTATTCCAGGCGTTGTCCGTATACAACTGGACGGCACGCAAGTGGGATTTGATCGACCAGCGCGTCGTGGGGGCCGGATTGGATGCGACCATATCCTGGACCACCAATACGCCGGCGAGCTACATGTTCGGCCCCACCAGGGTGGCTAGAGTCAGGGTCAGCGCCTACAGCGTGGGCACAACGTTCACATCGAACGGAGACCTGATGAGCATCACAATCACAAGATAGCTGACACCACCGGCGGTCTGAATCCGCAGCAGGGGCCGTCCCTCAAACAGGGACGGCCCCTGTGTTTGTCCTCAGGGACCCCTCCCCGGATATTGCAGTTTTGCGCCATTGTGTGGTCACACCAGATTACCCGGTTGCCCGCAGTGGATTTGCCCCCGATCTTCATAATCACAACTGTTTGTCCTTGTTTTCATTACATCTGTATGACCAATGTCATACTTTCCACTCGTCTTTTATGCCTTCTTAATGCTGCAAGAGGTACATTGATAGCGGGCCACAGTAGGCCCAAGGGAAGGTGACCCATGAAGAAGAGATTATCGCTTATTACCTCGCTTGCGCTGATACTGACCCTGCTAGTATCAATCGCAGGTCTGCCAGCGCCATCGGTCCTCGCTGCGCCGGCAATAACCCAGGTCCATCCAGACCCGGCGACAAACCAGATTCGCAGCGGCGCACCCAATGTGATCGCCGCCACCGCTGCCTCGCCGGGTTCGACAGTGGCGTCGATGGACTTCCAGGTGGACGTCCCGGCGCTGTTCATCGCCCAGGAGATCTTCGGGCAAATACCGTTGGTAATCTTCCCCCCTATTGATCCCGGGCCCAACAACAATACCCTCGCGTCACCGGCCGGGTTGCCTCTCGGCTCTGTGAGAGCGTTCGTCATCGAGGGCGTGGTCACCGCCGTTTCCGGCGCCGGCGAATGGACGATCTCGGCCGCCGGACAGACCTTCTTCGTATATGAGAGCGTGGCCACCGACGTCCGCGGCATCGGTGTGGCATTGCCCGTGGTGGGCGACACCGTAGTCACCGTGGGCATGCGCTCGCTGGTCCCCGGCCCGCTGGTGGCTGACGTCATCAGGCAGGTAACCGCGGGAGGGGAAGAGGCGGACCTCACTACCTTCCTGTTCAATGGGACAGTAGGGGCTACCGGCGCCGCAATCTGGACCATCGGCGGCGTCGAGTTCACAATTAACGACCCGGTATTCCCGGCCGTGATCGATCCCGGCATAACCGTGGGGTTCCCCGTCACTGTCCAGTATGCGCCCACGCCCGCGGTCACGGCGGTCCCCACCAACATCGCCGCGGAAATATTCCTCCAGACGCCTTTGTTCATCCTGCCCACCATTGCGCCCGCTCCGGTGTTCAACACCAGGCCGGCTCCGGCCGGCCTGCCTGCCGGTTCCGTCCTGTCCTTTGATATCACTGGAGTGGTGAATGCATTCAACCCGGCGATTGGCGAATGGGACATAAGCAGCCAGCGCGTCAAGATATATGAGAGCGCCGGCACCATCATCCGCAATAACGGTCTTGGCGGCCCCGGCGAACCGCCCGGGGTAGGCGACACCGTCAGGGTAGTTGGCATGCGCACGCTGGCAGCCGGCCCCCTGGTGGCCGACGTGATTGCGCAAAGGATAGCCGGTCCCGAGATCGTGGACCTTTCCTTCTTCCTGTTCAACGGTACTGTCACCGCTACCAACCCCGCCACCTGGACCATCGGCGGCGTGGTGTTCGTGGTAAACGACCCCACGTTCCCGGCCGTGATCGAACCGGGGCTGGGGGTGGGATTCCCGGTTACCGTCCAGTACACGGTGGCCGGCTTCCCGCCTGCCCCGACCCCAGCTCTCTGGGTACCGATGACCTTCTCCGCTTCCACCGGCAGATGGGAAGGTGTCTACACCCCGCCATCGGCTGCATTCAACAAGCCCGGCACCCTCTTCATGCGCGCCACCGATGCGGCAGCGCAGGTGACGGAGTTCTCTGCCTCCATCACCGTTCTGACCGTGGACGCGTTGGCTCCCGCCGCGCCGTCAGCTCTGTCGGCGGTAATGGGCGCTGGGATCAATGTTAACGTGACCTGGACTGACGCCTCCACCAATGAGGCCAGCTTCAGGCTGGAGCGCGCCAACGACGCAGCCTTTACCATCAACAAACGGACGTTCATCATAGCAACCAACTCAACCGCCTTCACCGACGCGACGGCGCCCACCGGGACCACCGTCTTCTACCGCATCTTCGCCGTCAATGGCGCGGGCGAAACCGCCGCGGCAGTCACGGCAAGCGTAGCCGTGCCGCTCTTCGTAGTGCCGACCACGGTTGTCCTGGCAGGTCCGGCCAACCTCGCCGTGGTAGCCAACCTGACGCCGACTCTGTCATGGAATGCGGCTATCAGCACCCTGCCGGTGACTTATGAAGTAAGGGTCTCGGCCGCGACCGATCCCACCTTCATCCGACCGGTCGCGCAGGCTGCCGGGCTTACCGTCACCAACTTCACTGTGCCCGCGGGGGCGCTCTCAGCCGCCTCCACCTACAGATGGCGCGTGAGGGCGACCAACGCGGTCGGTCCTTCCACGTTGTGGTCTATGGTCTTCACTTTCCGCACCCCGCTGGGCCCCATGGCGCCAAGGCCGCTTACGCCGCGCCCCGGATTGATGTTGACCAATCTGACGCCACAGCTCACGTGGACTGATGTCCTCGGCGCTGTATCGTACGACGTCCAGATGTCACGGGTTCCCACCTTCGCCACCGTTGTGGTGCAGAGCACGGGACTTGGAACCGCCCTCTTCGACGTGCCTGCGGGGTCGCTCCTGGGAACTGCGACCTACTACTGGCGCGTCAGGGTAACCACTGCCACGGGAACTTCGCGCTGGTCCACCCTCGGCATCTTCCGGACACCCACCGGCCCCAGGGCAGGGCCAATGCCATTGCCGGTGGCTCCTCCCAGCCTCACGCCCACCCTTTCGTGGCGCAACGTGGTGCTGGGTGCCACGTCCTTTGACGTGCAGGTTTCAACCACCCCGCGCTTCACCACTCTGCTGGTCAATCAGACAGCCGTCGCCGGCACCTCTACCACGCTGGTAGCGCCACTCTCCCCCCTTACGAATTACTACTGGAGAGTGAGGGGCGTCAACGCCTTCGGGGCCTCACCCTGGCGGATCGGCTTGTTCAGGACGCCCGCGCCGTAAAGCATCCGGTGGTCATGCGCTAGAAAAGGGCTGCACCGTCCTGACGGTGCAGCCCTTTCGTTTGGAACGATGCCCGTACGCATTATCCTCACCCCGGTACCGGGGCGCATATCAGTTACGGCGGGATGCATATTGCAGTTTCAAGCCAGGTATGCCAGAATAGCTCCGGACAGGCGCAACCCCCAGGGCATAGTCCCTTTTACTATACATTTGTATTTACTATTGGCTGGAGGGATCGACAATGCCGGCACCACAGGCAATATCCGACGTGCAGGACCAGGTGGCGATTTTTATTGATGGCAGTAACCTTTACCATGCCCTGCGCGAGAATACCAGCCGCACCGACCTCAATTTTGCTGAATTCGTGAAGAAGCTTTGCGGCCAGAGGCGGCTTTACCGCACCTACTACTACAATGTCCTGCAGGAGCAGAGCCTGTACCCCGATGGCTACCGCGAGCAACAGGAGTTCCTCGATGCCATGCGCAAGACCCCCTACATGGAGGTACGGCTGGGCCACACCAAACTGCGCCAGGGAGTGCCGGTGGAAAAAGGCATCGACATCATGCTGGCCACCGACCTTTTGATGTACGGTTTCCAGCGCCTGTACGACGTGGCCATACTGGTCAGTGGCGATGGCGACTTCCGCTACGCCCTGCAGACTGCCAAGAACATGGGGAAGCACGTCGAGGTTGCCTACTTCGAACGAAACGTATCCAAGGACCTCCAGGACGTGGCTGACTTTGCCCACGTGTTGAACAGGGCCTTCTTCGAAGGTCTTTGGTGGGGCCGCCGGTCAGAGTCGAAGAGAAGGCGTCCGGTCGGCAAACCCAAAGTGGCTATCCAGGCTGCCCAACCCTCAGGGCTTCAGGAAGTCAGGCCTCCTGAGCCGGCAACCTACGATGTCGGGCCCGCTCCCGAGGCTGTGCGCAGCGCGCCACTGGCCATCCCTCTGCCTCCCCATTCCTCCGAAGACATCTTCCACTAGAAAGTGAGCTGCCAACCACAGGTGCGCTGGCATACTTCCCGTGGTATGCAGCTTCTTGCATACAATTTACAGCGGATCTTCCAGGAAAAAGCCCGTGTTTCAGATAGGGTCTTGAAGTAATTCGTATCTGCAGGTCGGTAGCCACTAAGGCTGTTTGACTTTACGCCCCAAAAGTGTTACTTTTCGACCAGCAACCAAAGAGGTTAGCTTCAAGTAGCCACCTGGAAAAACTGGGCTAATTGAATCTGTCTCAGCTATGGGAATGCGACGTTTCATCTGGAAGATCCGTTTCATTCTGGAAGATCCGTTACAGATGGGCTTTCGGAGTCGTTGGTTGATCTGGGTCCAGCTTAACCCCGGCATCGGGCGTTTCCCCTGTCCCTCGTCCCCGTTCGGGAAGGGGAGACTTGATTTGTCCTGTCTAACTCAATTGGGTCAACAGCGAAGTCAGCTTCCCCTGCTTTTCTCTGGTGTTCGCCAGCTTCTCCCGTTCCTTTTCCACCACATCCGCGGGCGCTCGCGAGAGGAACGACTGGTCGGCCAGGCGGGCCTCCACACTAGCAATGAACTTCTCTGCCGCGGCGACCTCCGTGCCGATCCTTTTTCGTTCCGCTGCCAGGTCGACTATGCCTGCAAGGGGTAAGAACAACTCCACTCCTGGAAGGACCAGGGCAAGCGTGTCTTTGACTGGAGCGGCTCGGCTTGATGAAGGCTTCACGTAGACCGGCCTTGCCCGGGCCAGAGTCTCCATCGCTGCGACGTGCGGCTTCAATGCAGCGGCAAGACCGCCCTCGACATAGACTGTGGCCTCCATCCATTTGTCCAGAGAAACCCTGAACTGGGCCCGCGCGTTTCGGATGGCCCGGACTATCTCGATCATGGCACCTATCACGCGCTCAGCCTCGTCATCGAGGCATGTCTCATCAGAAACTGGATATACGGCCACCATGATCGAGTCACGCCCCGTCAGACGTGGCAGGCGCTGCCATAACTCCTCAGTGACGAAGGGCATGAACGGATGCAGGAGGCGCAGCGATACCTCCAGCACATGCACCAGCACGGGCAAAGGAGATTGTCCTTCTCCTTTCAGCCGTACCTTCGACATTTCTATGTACCAATCGCAGAATTCGTCCCAGACGAAGTCGTATATCTGTCTCTCCGCCTCTCCAAACTGGAAGTCCTCCATGAGCCTCTTAACGTCGGAAGCAACCCGGTTGAGGCGGCTGAGTATCCAGCGGTCCTCCACTGGCATCGATTTCTTCGCAGGCAACTTCAACACGCTGTCGCCAAGGCCGGAGTTTTCCAGGCTCATCAGGACAAACCGGGAGGCATTCCACAGTTTGTTGGTGAAATTGCGTCCGGCCTCCAGCCTCTGCGCGCTTATCTTGGTATCGTTGCCTGGAGTGCTGCCCATGGTCAGGGCGAATCGCAATGCGTCGCAGCCGTAGGTGCTGATGGCGTCCAGCGGGTTGAGAACATTACCTTTGACCTTGCTCATCTTCTCGCCCTTTTCGTCCCGCACCAACCCGTGCAGGTACACCCAGCGGAATGGCGGCTTTCCGGTGTTTTCCAGCCCCATCATTATCATGCGGGCCACCCAGAAGAAGAGTATGTCGTAGCCGGTCTCCATCACCGTCGTGGGATAGAAGTATTTCATGTCCCCGGTGTCCTGCGGCCATCCCAGCGTGGAATGAGGCCATAGTCCGGAGCTGAACCATGTGTCCAGCACATCCGGGTCCTGTATCACGGCGCCGGAGCCGCAGTGCGGGCACATCTGAGGCGCCTCGATACAGGCTGCCTCGCGCCCGCACTCCCTACAGTACCAAACGGGGATGCGGTGCCCCCACCACAACTGACGGCTGATGCACCAATCTCGGATGTTTTCCATCCAGTTCAGATACACCCTGGTGAATCGTTCGGGAATTATTGTTATGTCGCCGTCGACAACCGCCTTTACTGCCTTCTCGGCAAGCGGCGCGATGCGCACAAACCATTGCTGGCTCACGCGTGGTTCCACCATGGTCCGACAACGCTCGCAGTGGCCCACCGAATGCACATAGGGCTCTGTCTTGAGCAGCAGGCCGTCCTTTTCCAGGTCAGCCAGCAGTGCCTGCCGGCCCTCGAACCTGTCCATTCCCTGGTACGGGCCGGCATTCTCGTTGAGCGTGGCGTCCGGATCGAGTATGTTCACCTGTGGCAGACCGTGGCGTTGCGAGATTTCAAAGTCCACCGGGTCGTGCGCCGGCGTAACCTTGACCGCGCCGGTACCGAACGCAGGGTCTATGGCATCATCCGGGACTATCGGGACCAGCCTTCTGACCACCGGAAGCACGGCATTCCTGCCAAGGAGATGCTTGAAACGGGAGTCATTCGGGTTGACCGCGACTGCGGTATCGCCAAGGAGCGTCTCGGGCCTGGTGGTAGCTACGGTCAGTGATTCGCCACTATCCTGTGGCTCCAAAAGGTACTTGATGTAGTAAAGATTGCCCTTCGTTTCCTGGTGCAACACCTCGAGATCAGACAAAGCGGTCTGGCACCTGGGGCACCAGTTGATCATGCGTTCGCCACGGTAGATCAGGCCCTTGTTATACAGGTTAACGAAGGTGGTGCGCACCGCCAACGATGGTCCGGGGTCCAGGGTGAAACATTCACGCGACCAATCACAGGAAACGCCCAGCCTCTGGTGTTGCCTGGAAATCGCCCCGCGGTACAATTTGACCCAGTCCCACACCCGCTGTTCGAATTTCTCCCGGCCCAGGTCATGCCGTGAGGTCCCCTCGGCCTGCAAGCTTCTTTCCACCACCCACTGGGTCGATATGCCGGCATGGTCAACGCCAGGAAGCCACAGTGTAGGGTCTCCCATCATGCGGTGCCAGCGCACCATGATGTCCTCAGTGGTCGAAGTCAGGGCATGGCCGACATGCAGTTCGCCGGTCACATTCGGCGGAGGCATGATGACAACGAAGGGCTTCTTCGCCGGGTCGATCCTGGGCGCGAAGTAACCCTTTTCCATCCAGTAGCTGTACCAGTGAGCCTCTACAGCTCCGGGTTCATAGGCCTTGGGCATTTCTGACATGTCTATTCCTTAATGAGAAATCTGGGCGGCTAACCGTTGTCATTACTGGCGAAAGCCGGAATCCAGGCTTTCAGGTTCCCGGCCTGCATCTCGCCCTGTCACGGCGTTTCGCCCTCACCCCCGTATCAGAGTACGGGACAGGCTCCGACCCGTCCCGTCGATGGAGTGAAGATACCGGGCAGTTTCGGCTATTTCTGCTTTCGCCTTACCAGCAACGCTGCGACCCAGTCCAGTATGGCATCGGCCACCTGCCGCTTGGGCATCAGCGGAAGTTCCACAGGCTCTGCGTTCTGCCCGATCAGGATTACCCGGTTCATTTCCGAACTGAAACCGGCGTCGCTCCGGGTGATATCATTGGCTACGATCAGATCCAGCTTCTTGCCGGTGAGCTTCTTTGTGGCATTAGCTACGAGATCAGCAGTCTCAGCCGCGAAACCGACCTTCACGAAATCGCCCTTGATGCTCCCCAGAATGTCGGTAGTGCGGACCAAATTCAAGGTCAATTCATCATCCAGCTTCTTAATTTTCTGAGAAGCTCCGCTATGCGGGCGGTAATCGGCCACTGCTGCCGCCATCACCAGCGCTTCGCAGGACTTCGTTGCTTTCGTTACGGCCTGGAACATCTCCTCGGCCGTACTTACGTGGACTGCATCAACCCCGTATGGGTCGGGAAGCGCGGTCGGGGCAGCCACGAGGGTCACCGCTGCGCCTCGGTCCCTGGCCGCTTCTGCAATGGCGTAGCCCATTTTGCCCGAGGACCTGTTAGTGATATGGCGCACAGGGTCTATCGGCTCCTGCGTTCCCCCGGCAGTGACCACGATGCGTGTCCCGGCCAGATCTCCGTTCCTGCCCAGCACCTGCCGGATGCCCTCCATTATGACTGGCGGCTCTTCCATACGGCCGTACCCTACCCGCCCCTCCGCCAGCCAGCCATGCGCGGGTCCAACAATGACATACCCCCGCTTCCGCAGCTTCTCGACGTTCTCCTGTGTCACCTGGTTTTCCCACATGTTCACATTCATCGCCGGCGCCACCATCACCGGAGCTTTGGTGGCCAGAACCGTTGAGCACAACATGTTGTCCGCAATGCCGCAGGCCATTTTTGCGATGGTATTGGCGCTGGCCGGAGCAACTACCACGATGTCAGCCGCCTGTGCCAGGGCGACATGTTCGATATTGAACTCAGTGTTGGCCTGGAACATATCGACGGTCACGGGTCTCCCCGTTACACTGCGGAAGGTCAGTGGCTTGACGAACTCGGTAGCCGCGGGAGTCATGACCACGTCTACCCGTGCATGCTGCTGGGTGAGCTTGCTGGCGAGGTCGGACGCCTTATAAACGGCGATGCTGCCTGTAACCCCAAGTACAATGGTCTTTCCCTCGAGATTCAAATGTGCTTGCCTTTGCCCCAACTACGAGGCCTAAAGATTGGCTTTAGGACGGTTCAGTTCGAAAATGATACGCAGCCCAATAAGGGTCAAGTTCGGCTCGACAACCTCTATGCAAGATGTCTCTTTGGCGATAAGACCGGCCAGCCCTCCGGTCGCGATAACTCTGGCCTTCTCCCCTAATTCCGTTTGGATTCGTGACACCATGCCTTCGATCATCGCCACATACCCGTAGAGTATCCCCGACTGCATGGCGCTGACTGTCCCCTTGCCGATAACATTCTTGGGATGCACCAGTTCTACTCGCGGCAACTGTGCCGTCCTGTTGAACAGTGCCTCGGCTCCCAGGGCCACGCCAGGGGAAATGGCCCCGCCGATATACTCCCCCTCCCTGGAGACGACATCGAAGGTGGTTGCCGTTCCCAGGTCTATGACTATCAGGGGACTGCCGTACAACTGGCGGGCCGCCGCCGCGTTCACCACACGGTCGGCGCCGACTTCCCTAGGATTTTCCGTGGCAATACGGATGCCCGTCTTTACGCCTGCTTCGATGATCAGCGGTTCGGAATGAAAATAACGCCGGCACAGATTGGCGAAGGTAGGAGTCAGTGGGGGCACCACGCTGCAAATCGAGGCATTGGACACTTCTGCCGCCGCAATGGAATCCAGTTGCAGCAGGTTCAGCAGCATTACCGCATACTCATCGGACTCGCGGTGAATACTGGTTGCCAGGCGCCAGGTCGCCTTCATCTCCCGTCCCTTGAAGACTCCCAGCGTGACGTTCGTATTGCCTATGTCTACGGCCAGTAGCAACTCTTTGAAATCCTATTGCCCGTGCTTGTACGCCCGAAGCACAATCGACTTCGCCGCAACCGGCTCAGCCCATGAGACCACGCCTTCGCGAAGCCTCTTTATCGACTGTGGCAATGCTGGCAGCAAGTCCTCGGCGATCATCCCGGTATCTCCCAGTTCGCTCCGCACAAGTTCGCCCGCCATGCCATGAAGGTACACGCCCAGTGCGGAGGAATCGAAGAACCCGACGCCCTGGGCAAGGAGACCCGCTATGGCGCCGGAAAGCACGTCTCCGGTCCCTCCTGAGGCCAGACCCGGATTGGCAAAGGGGCTCAGCATGACCTTCCCATCGGGCGAAGCCACAACGGTGTGTGCCCCCTTCAGCACAACTGTGTTGTCCCACTCCCTGGCCAGCCTTGTCGCCAGGCCGATGCGGTCCTTCTGAATGTCGGATATGGACTTACTTATCATCCGGGCCAGTTCCCCGGGGTGAGGCGTCACCACCATCTGCCGTGGCAGTTTCTTCGACCAGTCCTCGATCTCCTTGACTGCATCCAGGGCATCAGCATCCAGTACCAGATTGGGCGAGGAAGCAGGCTGAAGGTTCAACAGGGTCGATTTCATGAATTCGAGTGCAGCCTTGCTCTTGCCCAGTCCAGGCCCCATCAACATCACATTCGATGCCATGATCTCCCTTTTGAGGGTAGTGAAGGCGTCTTCAGCCACGACTCCCGTTGCCGACTGCGGCAACGGGACGTAGGTCGCTTCGGTAAGCCGGGCTGCCAGCGGACCTTGCAGGCTGGTCGGTGTAGCCAAGGCCACCAGCCCCGCGCCGACCCTGTAGGCACCCATGCAGGAGAAGTAGGCTGCCCCGATGTAATTGATCGAACCGGCGACAACAAGGACTCTGCCGAAGGTACCTTTATTCGCATTCAGCGGTCTCTTCGGAAGTACCGAACTTGCCCACTCGTCGGTCATCAGTTCGAGCTTGATATCGGCAGTCAATTCCGGGGGCAGCCCGATATCAGCGACGATCAGCCGTCCCACCCGGCTAGCCCCTGGAAAAAGGAACAGTCCCAGCTTCGGGTTTCCCAGCGTGATGGTAAAGTCACAATTGAGGGTCACCGGGTCTACTGCGCCGTTGTCGCCATCCAACCCGGAGGGAACATCCAGGCCCACGACCAGCATGCCCCGCCGGCAGCCCCTAGTGCTGGCGACGGCCTCCAGTGCCTGTTTGAACACTCCTTCGATCGCCCCGGAGCGGCCGGTGCCCAGGAATGCATCGATGACCACATCAGCAGACTGCAGCAATTCGGCCAGCCTGGAGGCATTATTGTCCTGGTCGGCCCGTACCACAGAGACGCCTTTCTGGACGGCTCCCTGGAAGGCCGCGTCCCTGGCCGGATCTCGCTCACCGGCCATGTAAGCTGTGGGCTTGGCCTTCAGTTCCAACAGGTGCCGCGCGGCCACGAGCCCGTCGGCGCCGTTATTGCCCTTGCCCACCAGAATAAGAATATTCTTGCCCTCAATCGGTGCGGCGATATTGGCCACGTGGAATGCGACAGCCCGGCCGGCGTTCTCGACCAGTATTGCAGTGGTGAGCCCTTTTTCCGCGGCCTTCCGGTCTATCTGCCGGGACTGATCACAGCTTACGATCTTCATCTGTCCTCCACTCATTTCGCTGTCAGGTGGACCGAGTCTCAGATAGGGTCATGCCTGAGGAGCCAAAACGCGACGCCTATTATACACCAGAGGCAAAAGACATACCTAAACGAGGGGATACCGGGAACGGGGCCAAGAGGGACTAAGGGCTAGGCAATGCCTTCCTCATGTGGGACCGGGAGCGCCTGAAGCACCAGTTAGGATCAAGAAACACTGTTCCAGTATCTAACCTACAGTTTGGGGAAATCTGCAAACCCGTTCGGGAGCGTGAATCCCACGTGGTCTACGTGCTTCACCGTTTCCGGACGCTTGTCCTTTGGAGTGAAATGACCTTTCAACGTGGTGATCTTGTGGGTGTCCCGGATGAGATAGCTCCCGTTCCTCACCTCGCCAATGTATTTGCCGTCCTGGCCGTGGATATCATAGCCTTCGAAACGCCCCACATGCCTGCCGTCATAGGTCCACAACTCATCGCCATTCCGATATCCGAAATAGTGGCCAGCCCAGGTGTAAAGTTGTTCCACCATTGGAATCTCCTGTCATGTCCCAGGGGGCCAAAAAACGGCCCTGTGCGGGCCGCCATCCTCCCCCGAGAACATATTATTTGAGTTCTTATGATAGCACAGATTGTTCTCAACGCAAGGGCCCGTTTTCCAGTCTGCTCAGCCTTTCCTCCATCGCCTTCCAGTGGGTGCCGCGCCAGTAGATGCGTCCGCAGACGGGGCACCGCATATACTGCTCCTGGTTGTTGAACGCGTAGGCCGGCACCCCTCGGCGCACCTGGTCCTTCGTCCGTGGCTCCAATGGCTGGTTATCTTCGAGACAGACTGTAAATGGGGCCAGCCTCCATTCAAGGCCCAGCGTGCTCACCACTTCCCTCAGTTGTTCCTCGGGATCATCCCGTTCCAGGAGGATAGCGGACACTTCTCCCTTCGCCAATGCTCTGCGGAGCATTACCTGAGTGTCGCGGGTCAGAATTGTCCTGCCTTCCTGAAAGGCGGTATCCACCATCGCCCCATCGTCCTTTCCCCGGAACAAGCTGGCGTCATAGCCCATCATACGCAGCCACCTGGCCAATTTGCCAACATTGCTATCTACGATAAACTTGACCGGAGTAATGTTGACCTGCTGCCCGGATTTCATAGATTCAGCTTAAGGTGCCGCTTCCCCGGAGTGATTTTCACTGCTAACTTGCGGGACAGTTGGGCCAGTTCTGCCCTGATTTCGTCCTCTTGGACAGGACTCATGTGCATTGCCAGGACATGGGGCAAGAAGCCCTTGAGCCGTTTGAAATCTACAAGCTCTTTCTCCAGGAGCAATGGTGTCAAATGGCCTGAGTTTTCGGCACGCTCTTCCATGCTGTCGGGCAGGGAGACCTCTATGGCCAGTAAGTCCGGCGTGGTATGTTGCCAGCAACCTGCCAGGCCGCCTCCGGTATCCCCCGTATAGAACAAACTCCTGCCTTCATTCGACACCACTTCGTAGCCGACCGCAGCGAGGGAGCCATGCTTCACCGGGATTGGCTTGACCTTGTATCCGGCAACGTCCGCCTCTTCGAGAATACTCAATGCCCGCAGTCTAAAAGACGGTTTGTCAGGAGCAGGGAATTCGTCCATCTTGGGATAGATATCACCATCGAGAAGATGAGACTGGACAAATGCCAGCGTGCTGTCCAGGCTGCATATTTCCTTGGTCGAATCGTACGCTGTGGCAAGACCGAAGATGGGCAAGTCCGCCACGTGGTCGAAGTGGCGATGCGTTATGAGCACCGCCCTCACTTTCTTCTGGTCATCAATGGAAAGCCCCGAACTGAGGCTGCCGGCGTCAAGCGCCAGGACTCCATCGATCAAAAGGCATGAAAGCCATGAGGTAGTGCTCCCGAGGTGATGTGCCCCCAATACTGTTACTTCCATTGGTCTCCTCTATGCACTGAATAAGGCGCCGGAAAGCCATGGGCCTCAACCTAACCTTTCGGTCTCTTGACAAGGGGTACGGCCTTGAGCGAAGGGAGGTCCCCGGCCCCGGCGCAGAACATCGCCAGCCTGAGTTCCGCAACGATGTCCCCCAGTTCTTCTATGACTACTTCCTCAGAGACATTTGCTGCCTTTACCAGAGGCGCCGCCAATCCGGCGATGTCGGCTCCCAGAGCGATCGCAATGGCGACATCCAGACCCGTCCGGACCCCACCGCTGGCAATCAAGGGCAATGCCGGTGCGCCCCGCCTCACCATCAGAACTGAATCGGCTGTCCGTATCCCCCACATGGAAAAAGTCGATGCAATCCTATTGACTCGCCTTGACTTGGCCCTCAGCCGTTCCACCTCTGCCCATGAGGTCCCGCCGGCCCCCGCAGTGTCTATAGCCGAGACACCTGCGTCGCACATCTTTCGCGCCAAATCCTCCGAAATGCCCCATCCCACTTCCTTGACGATGACGGGTACCGCCAGTCCACGACAGACCTCTTCTATCTTAGCCAACAGGCCCGAAAAATCGGTGTTTCCCTCTGGCTGCAGGGCTTCCTGCAACGGGTTCAGATGCAATACGAGGGCGTCCGCCTGCGACATCTCGATCACCCTGGAGCAATCATCCACGCCACGGCCATAGTTAAGCTGGACTGCGCCCAGATTGGCAAAAAGCAATATGTCTGGGGCAACGTCACGGACCTTGTAACTTTGGGCGACGCCCGGGTCTTCCAACGCCCGCCTGGCAGAGCCCAGTCCCATGGCAATGCCTAATGATTGTGCGGCTGCTGCCAGGTCACGATTGATCCGGAGCGCAGAGGGAACTCCGCCGACCATCGCCGAAATGAGGAGAGGCGCCGACAGTTTCTTCTTGAACATGGTGACAGAGGAATCGATGCGGTCTCTGTCTACCTCAGGCAGAGCCTGATGTACGAAACTGTATTCCTCGAGACCAGTGGTCAGACCGTGGAAATCGATGTCCTCATTCAGGGCGATGCGAAGATGGTCGTGTTTGCGATCGCCGTTCGTTTCTCCCGCAGGACCGGGCACCCTTTCCAGCAATTGAGCTGCTATCCCTCAACCCAAATACGGCGGAACATGAACCATTGTTCAGGGTAGGCGCGCACCTTTGGCTCGAGGGCTTCCATAATGCTCTGGGTGAGCGTTTGCACGTCGCGCGAGAAATCACCGGTGGGTTGAAAATCGAGAGGCTTGTCGATGAAAGCAGCAAACCGGTTGCCTTTGGTCCGTATCACCGCAGCGGGGACTATTCGGGCGCCGGTACGGATTGCGAGTGCCGCCGCCCCACCCGGCACTTTAGCCCTGGCTCCGCAGAATCTTACCTTGGTATTAGCTATATGAGGGCAATCGATGAGCAGCGCAAGGATTTCGTTGCGCTTAAGAGCCCTGACCAGGTTCGGCATTGCCTCCTTCCTGGCAGCGATCACCGTCATCCCCAGCTTTGCGCGCATTCGCTGTATCCAGCGGTTAACTCTTGCATTGACGTATTTCTCGTCCACCACAACGTTCAAGGAGTACTGGTTCTGAGTCACCGACAGGCCTGCCACCTCCAGGCTGCCCATGTGCAGCCCTACGAGGATCGCTCCTTTTCCTTCAGTCAATGCCGCTTCTACATTCTCCAGGCCAGACAAATCAATCTTCCCAAGGAAGTGCTCCTGCCCTCTCAAGAACTCGGCATAGTACTTCATGCAATTGCAGAAGGCCTCGCGGGCGGCCCGGCTGACAACCCTCCCGCTTGCCTGAGGACCAAGTGCGCGCCGCATATTCTCACGGGCGTTTCGACGAGCACGCCACCAAACAACATACATGAGGTCTCCCAGGATGACCGCAATCGCATAGAGAGACCTCTGGGGCAATCTATGGGCAAGAAAACTGAGAAATCTGGCCGCAGCGTACAGGACCATCAGCGCCTCTCCATAACTAAGTGTAACCCTTTGCCAAGTACCCTACCGGCCAAATGCGATTTCATCACTTTCTCGCGGGAATTGTATAACGAGTGCGCACCTCGATGTCAATACACACGGCAACACGGCTATATCTCGCCGTCCAATTGGTTGAGTACGATGCCGGTTGGCGCCTTGGGATAGAAATACGTGGATTTCTGAGGCATCTTGTCGCCAGCATCGGCGACAGCCTTGATAGCGTGGGTGTCCACCGGTCCAAGCAGGAAAGCTACCTGGTACTCTCCCGACGCCACGCGCTGGCACGCCTCTAATTCGCTCCTGGTATATGATATGTTCTGGCCTTCCTCTAAACCAAGAAGATGTTCCAGGACAACGTGATGCAACACGCTAACGTCGAGCCTGGAGTAGGCCTCGGAACGGCCTGCCGGCATCAGTTCCCGCAACGACTGCCGTTCCCGCGGGATGAGAATAAAGGGAGTGTCTTTTTCCGGTCCCACCATCCCCAGAGCCATCCTGCCCCGTTCTCGGGAATCCAGTATGCCGCTGAAGGCGTCACCGGAAAGCGAACCTCCCTGGACTGCATTGAGTTCGAAGTACTCCTTGAGTTTTTCTTTAAGGCCGGACAGGACGGACGCGCTCAGGCCGCGGACCATGCGGTGCGTCGGTAGCACAATAACGCACGGGTCGGAAAGTTCGATAAGAGACATCATGATGAAGTTGAAGGCAGCATTGCTCCCCGCGGTGGGAAACGCCGCCCTGCGCTCATCCCGGTAGTTGAGCCCCGTTTCATATCGGTGATGGCCGTCCGCAATGTAGATGCTCTGCTTCGACATCACGTCGCGGATAACCGCTACCTGGTCATCCCGGGTTATCGACCACAGGGTGTGGCTTTCGCCCTCGGTCGAGGTGTGCCACAGTGGACTGCCTGACTTTGTCTTCTCCAACACGCTGGCAATCTTGCCTCTGTCATCCTGGTACATCGCCAGCACCGGGCTGATGTTGGTCCGGGTGGCCCGCAGCAGGTTCAGGCGGTCCATCTTGAAAACTGCAGCAGTCCCCTCGTGTCGCCGCACCACGCCCTTTTCCCACTCTTCCAGACGAACAGCAGCGAAAAGGCCGAGCCGCATGCAGGACTTGCCCAGGTACGTGAAGTCATGTTGATGCAAATAGAAGCCGTGACGTGGATCTCGCTTCAACACACCGTTTTCTGTCCACTCATTAAGCGTCTCTCCGGCGCGTGTGTACTTGTTATGCGATGGACCGTCCGAGGGGTGGGCAAGGCTGTATTCCAGGCGAACGATGTTGTACGGACTCCTGTCATGGAGCGCGACTTGCATCCCGGCGTCGATGACATCGTACGGGGGGCAGATGACCTGCCCCATGTTGCCGGTTACCGTCGGATCGAAACGAAGACCGTGGAACGGGTGGATTTCAGCCATTGCCGGGACCGCTTCGCCATGCCCGTTCAACGTCATCCATGGGCAGATTGAAATACTGGGGCATTGTAAAACGCTTCCCGCCGACGCTGCCCAGACCAGTCAACGTGACCTGCCGCTTCTCGCACAGTCTCTCCAGCCTGGCCCGGTCTCCGGGCGCGATGCTGATCACGACGCGGGACTGAGCCTCTCCGAACAGGAAACAGTCAGGCCGCGACTCTCCAGCGGCATAGGTCCCCTTGAAACCGAAACCGCCTTTGATGCAGCATTCTGCCAGGGTTACCGCAAGCCCACCTTCGGAGCAATCGTGGGCCGAGCGCGCGACTCCTTCGCGAATAGCCTCCACACAGCACGACTGGACACGTTTCTCCAGTCCTATGTCCAGGCTTGGCCTGCCTCGCACCTTGCCATGCACAACTTCAAGGTATTCGCTTCCGCCCAGCCCTTGCTGGTCGTCCCAGGAACGGTCTCCGCCCAGCAAGAAAACGAGGTCTCCCGAGGCCCGAAACGCCGGGGTGCAGTGGTTCCTCACATCTTCTATGAGACCCAGCATGCCTACGACCGGAGTGGGATAGATGGACTCGCCTTTGGTCTCGTTATACAAGCTCACGTTGCCGCTGATGACCGGTACCTTGAGATGGCGGCAAGCGCGCGCCATGCCCCGGATGCATTCTTTCAGTTGATAATAGACGTCGCTCCGCTCCGGATTGCCGAAGTTCAGGCAGTCAGTGAGGGCAATTGGCTCGGCCCCGCAGCAGACCAGGTTTCTGGCTGCCTCAGCCACGGCAATGGCACCACCGACATACGGGTCCAGATAGCAATAGCGCGAATTACCGTCGATAGTCAGTGCTATTCCCTTCTTGGTGCCCTTGATGCGAAGCAACGCCGCATCCCCACCGGGCGATACAACCGTGTTCACCTGTACCTGATGGTCATACTGGCGATACACCGATTCCTTGCTGCAGATGTTAGGGGAAGCGAGCAGCCGCAGGAGAATGCCGCCAAGGTCCTTCAGGCTGGGCGGGGGGACCTGATCCAATTCCAGGGACTGGGCCTGCTTGAGCCAGACAGGCTTCTTGGTCCGCAGACGGTAAGATGGCGCTGTCGAAAGGATTTCGACAGGGGCATCCGCTACCACCTTGTCGCCCTCCTTTATTCTGGCATGACCGTCCCCTGTTACGTGACCGATTACGTCGCAGCGCAAGTCCCAGCGGCCGAAAAGCTCCTTGACCTTGTCTTCATAACCCAGCTTCGCTATGACAAGCATTCTCTCTTGAGACTCGGAGAGCATAATCTCATAAGGAGTCATGCCTTCTTCGCGCCGGGGCACCTTGAGCACGTCTATCTCGATTCCGCTGCTGCCCTTGCGTGCAGATTCGACGGATGCTGAGGTGAGGCCGGCAGCGCCAAGATCCTGCATACCCACGATCCAATCGGTCTGCGCCAGTTCGACACACGCTTCGATGAGAAGTTTTTCAAGGAAAGGATTGCCCACCTGGACCGCCGAACGCAATTCGCGGGCCTCCTCGAAGGTGCGCGATGCCAGACCCGATGCACCATGCAGCCCGTCCCGGCCCGTATCGGCTCCAACGAGAAGGATTGGATTGCCCTCTCCTTTTGCAACCGCGCTGATCAGGCCCCCCGATTTTGCAAGCCCGACGCACATCGCGTTGACCAAAGGATTAGAGGAATAGATGGGAGAAAAATATATCTCGCCTCCCACGTCGGGTATGCCGAGACAGTTGCCGTAGCTGGCGATGCCGCCAACCACGCCGTTAAACAGATAGCGGTTGCGCCCTTCTCCCAGCGGACCGAACCGCAACGAATTCAGGAGTGCGATCGGGAAAGCACCCATGGTGAAAATATCCCGGACGATACCGCCAACTCCTGTTGCCGCACCCTGGAATGGTTCAATGGCGGACGGGTGATTGTGAGACTCCACTTTCATCACCACCACGAGCCCGTCTCCAATGTCCACCGCACCCGCATTCTCCTCGCCGGCTTTAGAAAGGACGCGTCGGCCAGCCGTGGGGAAAAGCTTGAGCAACGCACGCGAATGCTTGTAGCCGCAATGTTCGCTCCACAGAGAGCCGAACATTCCCAACTCGACAGGTGTAGGCTCACGGCCCAACTTGTCTACGATGAGCCGGAATTCGTCCTGGCTTAACGCAACTTCGTCGAGTGTCTCTTTACTTACTGGCATGCAGAGTCGTGCTTTCTAATTCAATTCAGGAACGCAGACCGGACTCGATCAGGGAACGGAACAGGAAGTTACCATCAGAACCGCCGAGCAGATCTTCACAGGCGCGCTCCGGGTGCGGCATCATGCCCAACACATTGCGCTCCCTGTTGACGATGCCAGCAATGTTATGTACAGAGCCGTTCGGATTGGACCCGGCGGTCGTGATTCCCGAAGGGTCGCAATATCGGAAGGCGATGCGTCCCTCTTGCTCCAATTGAGCAAGGGTGTCTTCATCGGCATAGTAGTTGCCATCGTAATGGGCAATGGGCATATGAAGGACTTGACCTTCGGTACAACCGGTGCTGAATGGCAGTTTTCTGTTCTCGGCTTTGACGTTCACCCATTGGCAGCGGAATTCAAGATGGCTGTTCGCCAGAAGCGCTCCAGGCAATAAGCCTGATTCACAGAGTATCTGGAATCCGTTGCAGATGCCGAGAACATACCTGCCCTTTGCGGCGAAATCAGCCACCGCGCGCATCACCGGGGAAAATCGGGCGATGGCCCCTGCCCTGAGATAATCACCGTAGGAGAACCCGCCCGGGACAATTATGGTATCCAGTCCGGAAAGATCGGTTTCCTTGTGCCAGATGAAGGAGACATCCTGGCCAAGGACGGTCCCGATAGCATGGTGACAGTCTCTGTCGCACAGAGTGCCCGGGAACACTAGAATACCAAACTTCATTTGCCGCAGGACCTCAATGCCTGTTGACTCAGGAACAGAGCAAACGGAAACCAGAATCTACACGCCACACACAGACCGTGCAAGCTTCAAGCCAATCGCGGGAAAGACGCACCGTTTTCCAGGAGCTACGCCGAAAGGATTCTTGCGGAGGCGGGAGGAAGGTGATCTTCTTATTGCCGGAGCAAGCGCTATTTGCCCGCCAGAAGTTCAGTGACAACTGCATTGATTTCCCTGCCGTCAGCCTTGCCTTTCAGTTCAGCAACCAGCTTGGGCATAACTTTGCCCTTGTCCTGGGGTCCTTTGGCGCCCGTCGAGGCGATGACATTGCGGACAGCAACGACAATCTCGTCATGTGTCATCTGTTTCGGCAGGTATTCCTGAAGTATGGCAAGCTCGGCCTGTTCCTGAGCCACCAGGTCGGCACGACCACCATTCTTAAAGGCCTCGATGCTCTCCAGCCGCTGCTTCGCCTCTTTGGCAACGACGCCTAAGACATCTGAATCTTCCATAGGCGCCTGTTTCGCTATTTGGGCATAGTTTACCGCTGACAGCAACATCCTCAACACGGAAGTGCGCAATTTATCGCCCTTCCGCATCGAACTGTGCAGATCATCTCGCAGCTTCCCTTCTAAGCCCACGCTGCCCTCACTCGCAATCTAGATTTATCCTATATCTAGCCCCGGGCGGTCTTTCGTCTCTTCGCCGCGGCCTTCTTCTTGCGTCGTACGCTGGGTTTTTCGAAGTATTCGCGGCGGCGGAACTCGGCAAGAATACCGTCCTGCTGGACCTTCTTGTTGAACCGCCTGAGCATGCTCTCGAAACTTTCGCTTTCCGTTGCAACTACATCAGACACATGACATCCCTCCTCTCTTCGCGGGCACGTTTCCACGAACGGGCCAGCTATTGGGACTCGCCCAAGCGCAGGAATTGTAGTCGGTGAGCCACACCCTGTCAAGGAATATCATAGCACGCCAAACATGGAAGAAAGCGGTTCACCGGGTACTGTTCACTGGATACTGAGCCCAAAAAGCTTCGTTGCGTTCTTCGTGGTTTCCAGAGCCACCGTCTGCCTGTCTATTCCTTTGATCTCTGCGACCGCGTCCAAAGACCTGACTATATCTTTCGGACCAGACTTGAAGCGTTGTTCCCGTCCGTATTCGACCGGGCAGTCGGTCTCCAGAAGCAACCTGGAGAGGGGACCTTCCTTGATTGCCCTCCTGTGCTCCTGGTGGTACCCCGCGGCAGGGGTTGCGGAAACGAAGAATCCTGCCGCCGTCAAACCATCCAGGTCGCTGGAGAAACCGGTGAACCAGTGGAATACGACCTGTGAGAGTCCCGCTTCAAGCACTAAGGCCAGGCTATCCTTCCATGCGTACCTGCTGTGCAGCGAAACAGGTTTATTGTTTCTCTTGGCGATGGCCAGTAGTTCCCGGAGAACCGACTTTTGGACATCTTTTTCTGCCAGGGCGCGCACGCGCTTGTCATAGTCCAGGCCCACCTCGCCCACAGCGACCGAGAGTCCGATGTTGTCCTCTATGAAGCGAAGTGACTTCTCCAGGCCGGGCAGCTCCTTGGATATTTCCCAGGGGTGGAGTCCGAGGGCGGGGAAGACAAAGCCAGGGTGCCGGGCGGCGATTACCAGTACTCTGTGGTTCGACTCATAGCCCTGGCCGACAGCGATGATGCCTGCCACTCCGGCTTCTCTTGCAGCATCAATGGCCTCGTCAAGGTGCTCTACCTGGTCCAGATGCGCGTGGGTGTCGATAAGCCTGATCGGATTGTCCGGATTCATAGCATCATGATAGCACTATCAAAGACGTGGAATCCGATTCAATCCGATTCAATAGCACTGCAGAACCTTGTGCCGCTGTTTGCGCGCCCTGCGCTGCTTCTGTTACATTATGAACTGCTGCGGGCCGTTAGCTCAGTTGGCAGAGCATCTGACTTTTAATCAGGTGGTCACAGGTTCGAATCCTGTACGGCCTACCAAACCCCTCTGACGTGTCGAATTGTGAGGCTCCCGCGAAACTCTGCTGTGAATAGGTGAAAGAGGGCAGCGAAAAGGGTATTCATGACACCTCCGTTGCTTCATTCTATCCAACTTTGGTGTCCACTATTGACATCCTACCTCAGCCGGTGGCGTTGGCCCTGGCGGTCATATTGCCATTGGCATCGTAGTCCTGATTATGGCTGCCCACGCTCCTCACCGCATGGGGCTGTAGGTTGCTGTAGGTATACGCAGTGCCGTTCTTGCTGGTGATGTTGCCCAGGACATCGCAGACGAACGCCTCTGTATGAGGCCCGCTTACCCCAACCAGCCGGTCGAGGTTGTCGTAGGAGAAACGGTCGGTTTCGCTGGCCACCTCATCCTCTCGGGCTGCCAGGTTGCCGTTGTCGTCCCACCAGTACTTCTGGTGCTGGAAGGCGGTCCCTCCCGCCTGGGGCAGTGTCTCGATGCGGTACAGCCTGCCCCAGCAGTTGGCGGCGGCACGGCCAACCACGCTCTGGCACTCGGCGAGCGCGTCCGGGCGGAAACGAATACCCCGGTCCAGGCTCATGTTTAAGGCACGATAACAGCTTTTACGACTTTTCCCGACTCCGCTGCTTTCAGAGCTTCGGTGGCCTGATCAAGGCTGTATTTGCTTGTCACTATGTCGGCGAACGAATACTTGTTCCGCTTATTCTGGATGAACTTGAGGGCCCGATAGTAATGCGGAATCAGGGCCCCTCTCACACCCAGGACATCAATCTGCTTCAGATTGATGGCCGATGGACTGATCATATTCTTGACCTTTGGATTCACCTGACCTATCAGCACGAATTTACCGCCGTTTCTCACAATGTCCAGCCCCTCGGGAAAGGCAGTTGGACCGCCTGATGCCTCCACCACAATGTCTGCGCCGATTCCACCGGTCCAGCCTCTTATCTGCTCCAGGCGTTTTCCCGCGTCTGGCACCTCTTCAATGTTAATCACGTGGTCAGCTCCCCACTTTTTGGCAAACTCGGTCCTGTCCCTGGGCGCCCCTACAAGTATGACCTGGCCGGCTCCACCTTCCTTGTACAATACAAGAGAATAGAGGCCGATTGGACCCGCTCCGAGGATTACCACATTGGCCTGGACGTCGATTGCACCGGCTCGCTCGAATCCCGCCACCGCTGTCCTGAGGCCACAGCAAACACCTATGACTTCTTCATTCGTCAGTTCATCTGGCACCTTAATCACCTGTGTTCTCGGGAGGACATAGATATATTCGGAGTAGCCACCCATCAGGTGTGGGTGATCTTCCGCGCACTGCCTCCCATACACGTTACGACTGGTGCACAGCGTTGGTTGCATAGCTATGCGACAGAAGTAACACTCCCCGCATTCTATGTGAGACCACATAATGCGGTCTCCCAATTTCAGTGGCTGGCCCGCAGAATCCTTAGTGACCCCCTGTCCAAATTCCACAATTCGCCCGACGAATTCATGGCCGGGCAGTTGTGGCAGCTTGCCGGGGGATTGCTGGTCCCCGTGCCACTGGTGCAAATCCGAACCGCACAGGCCAGCCATTTCGTTGCGTACCAGGAATGCTCCAGGCTCGACCTCGGGGATAGGGTATTCGCGGATTTCCAAGGGCTTACGGTATCCCACTATTACTGCAGCCCTGCTTGTCCTGGGAATCCTTTCAGTTTCTGAACGTGCGCGAATCGATGCGTCCCTGGGTGTATCACTCATGATTGCGTCACACCTCCTGTCCTGTCTGCTTCGCTACAACTATACTTGGCCCGACGCGGGCTGGCAAGAGCCCGGCGTCATGACCGGCTATCGGTTGGCCGCCACGGGTGGGGGAACTCCGGTTCCTGGCACTCGGGTCCGATGGTATTGCAATGGCGTGAGGGCATTGATTGGCAGACCTTTGGCGGCCAGTCAACCCTTACCATTTTCTGCCTCAGAGTTGTATAGTATGATGCTTGGAATGGCTGCTTGATACAGCCGCGAGACAAAGAGGCGAGGGGGCACAAGGCATGTCTTCAGACAAACTCTACGGATACACGGGCAAACTCCTCAGGCTGGACCTGTCTGCGGCCCGTTTCAGCGACCTGACCTTCGATAAGGCCACTCTGCGGAAGTACCCCGGAGGCACGGCCCTGGGCGCCAGGATACTCTATGATGAGGCGCCCCCGGGGGTGGAGTGGGACGACCCGCGTAACCGGTTGATTCTTGCTACAGGACCTTTGACCGGGACCAGGATCGGAGGATCCGGCGGGTACTCTCTTGTGACCATGGGACCCATGACAAACGGGGCAGCCGCGACCCAAGCGAACGGGTTCTTCGGTGCTTACCTCCGCATGTGCGGGTACGACGGCATAGTAGTCCAGGGCGCCAGCAACAGATGGACATATGTCTACATTCACGACGACCAGGTGGAGTTCCGTGAAGCCAGCCACCTTCTGGGTCAGGACACCTGGGAGACCGAGGATTCGATCAAAAAGGAGATCGGGGGCTCCGTCCGGCAACTCAGCGTATTCTGCATAGGACCGGCGGGCGAACACCAGGTCAAGTTTGCAGGTGTCTTTAACGACAGGGGCCACACCGCAACGCACAACGGGCCTGGCGCCGTTATGGGCTCGAAGAGGCTGAAGGCGATTGTTGTCAGCAGAGGCAAGCACGAGACTCCTTTCTACGACAAGCAGGGACTGGCCGACATGGCCAGGGAATTCCACGACCGCGTCAAAGATACTGTCTACCGGGGAATCTACGAAAACGGGACCATCAATTCTTTCGAGTCTTCCAAGTCCCTGGGTGTCTTGCCGGTGAAAAACTATACGACTTCTGTCTGGGACATCAGCAAGGAAGACCTTGGCAGGTTCAATGCCGCCTTCATCAGGAGCCAGTGCGAGCTGGAGGCGCAGCCATGCTGGGCTTGCCGGTTCCACCATCTGGACATCATGACTGTCAAATCGGGCCCCTACAAAGGCCATGTACTGGCTTGCCCGGACTACGAGCCAATGGCGACTTGCAGCTCTGCAATCGCGCAGACCGATGCCATGACGTCGGTCATCATGGCCGAAGAGATCGATCGCCTGGGAATGGATGCCAACGAACTGGCATGGGTCCTGGGCTGGGTAATGGAGTGCTACGAGAAAGGCTTTCTGAAAAAGGACGACCTGGACGGCCTTGAGATGACCTGGGGCAACGTTGAAGCCACCAGGATGTTGCTCCGTAAGATTGCCCGCCGGGAGGGATGCGGTGACATGCTGGCAGATGGCGTGATGCGGGCCAGTCAAAGGCGCGGCGGTGTCGCGGCGGATTGTGCAATATACACGAAGAAGGGCAACTCACCCCGCTCCCACGATCACCGCTCACAGCATTTCGAATTATTCGATGGGTGTATTTCCAGCACAGGCACCATCGAGAACCACTGGTCGGTGGACTGGCAGCAATTCGGCATTGAAGGAACACCGTTTGCGAAGAGAGGGACACCCGACTTCTCCAAAGAAGAAATAGCGACCGTTGTGTCGAAGATGAAGGGAAGTATCCAGTTCGAGGACTCCATGGTGACGTGTCGCTTCAACACTGCCACGGACATAGGCAGGCTTGCCAGGGCGCTGAATCTTGCCACTGGATGGAACGTAGATGTCGATGAAGCGATGGTGATAGGGAGAAGGGCGGTCCACCTGTTGAGGGCCTTCAACATCAGGCATGGAATAGTGGGACGCGAGCTTGACGCACCGTCAAAGAGGTACATTTCGGCTCCGGTGGACGGGCCCTGCGCAGGAAAAGCCATGGGGCCGGCATGGGATGAGATGCTGAATCTTTTCTACGCGAAGATGGGTTGGGATGAGAAAACTGGCAAGCCGCTGCCCGGAACCCTTCGGGAACTCGGCCTGGATGATGTTGTCAGCAGCATCTGGCCGTAGTTGGCTCAGCGGTCGACCGGGAAGCGCATGCTGCGAAGGTATCCGATTCGCGAACAGGAGGCTTGAAGTTGATGATTAAGGCGATGCACTTCTGTACCAGGAAAAAAGGGACGACTCACGAGGAGTGTATCAGGCACCATCGCGAGGTACACGCGCCCCTGGCGAAAAGCATCCTCGGCCCCAAAATCAAGCGGTACGTGGGGCACTACGTTAAGCAGGCCATTGCGCAGCCCACGATCGCGGGAGGCGGCGCGGATTTGCCTTTCGACTTCGTTGCTGAGATATGGCTTGACGATGAGGTCTGGAATAGCATGGCGGAGTTCCACAAGTCACCGGATGGGCTCAGGATAGTGAAGGATGAGGAGAAGTTCATCGACCGGGCGAAGATGTGGGCCGTGACTTTCGAAGACAATGTAATCGTCGAATTTGCCGGGGCAACGTCTGAGCCGTTGGTCAAGACACTGTTCCTGGACAAGAAGAGGGAGGGGATGACCCACGAAGAGTGCATCAGGCACCATCGTGAGATCCACGGGCCTCTGGTAAAGAAAACCTTCGGTCCCAGGATAAGGAGATACGTAGGGCACTACGTCGAGGAAGAACTGTCGCGACCGACGATCGACCGCGAGAAGACACAACCGGCGTACGACTTCTTCCCTGAGGTCTGGTTCGATCAAGAGACCTGGGCGAAGTTGAAGGAACTTCATGGATCGCCCGAATTCCGCGAGTTGGACCGGGAAGAGGAAGAATTCATAGACCCCAAACAGATGGTCGCGGTCATATTCGAGGACAACTTCATCGTCTAGGGCGACGCATTGGCTGACATTGGAGGGAGTGCCCAAATCCCGGAAGAAAGGGCGAAACAGATGGCCTACAAAGTTGGAATCGACGCTGGCGGCACGTTTACCGATACAGTGGTAGTGGACGAAAAGGGAGCTATCTCCGTTTTCAAAGCGCCTTCTACCCCGCAGGACCCTGGAAAGGGAGTCTACGATACCCTTGAGCTGGCGGCAAAACACTACGGGCTGCCGTTGAGGGATTTCATGGCGAATTGCGAGATGGTCGTCCACGGTACTACGGTGGCGACAAACGCCGTGATCCAGCACAAAGCGGCAAAGACCGGGCTCATTTGCACCAGGGGGTTCACGAGCATCCTGCACCTCCGGGAAGGCGCCAAGCCCGAGCCTTTCAACCTGAACATGGAGTACCCGAAGCCCTATGTCCCCAGGTATCTGACGCTGCCGGTGGAAGAGCGGGTCAATTCCGAAGGAGAGGTAGTCATACCCCTCAACGAGGATGACGTGCGGAAAGCGATCAGGCAGTTCAAGGATTGGAATGTGCAGGCTGTCGCCGTCTGCCTGCTTTGGTCCATCAGGAACCCTTCTCACGAGCAGAAGATAGCGCGGATCATAGAGCAGGAATGGCCGGCAGTGGCCTACTCTCTGAGTTCCGAGGTATTGCCGGTGATACGGGAGTACCCGCGGACTTCCGCCACGGTGGTAGACGCATCTTTGAAACCGGTGATGAGGAAGTATACGGACAGGCTGCAACAGAGCCTTTCCGAGAATGGCTTCAGGCGGGAGTTCCTCATGGTGATCGCCTCGGGCGGCGTGGTGGCGGCGAAGAGTGCGGTCGAAAGGCCGGTATTCACCGTGCTTTCAGGACCGGCCATGGGACCGGTAGCAGGCCTGCTCTATGGCCAGACGAGAGGCGTAGACAACGTGATCACCGTCGACATGGGCGGAACGAGTTTCGACATGAGCATTGTCACGGAAGGCAGAATCGCCACCACACGCGGGGCTAAAGTGGCAGACGTGCCAGTAGGAGTGAACACGCTGGAGGTAGATACTATCGGAGCCGGCGGCGGCAGCATTGCCTGGGTGGATGCCGGCGGGCTGCTCCATGTCGGTCCCCAGAGCGCCGGAGCCGTACCCGGGCCTGCCTGCTACGAGAAGGGTGGCGAAGAACCTACCGTTACCGACGCGAACGTCATTCTGGGGTACATCAACCCGGACTATTTCCTGGGCGGCAGGATGCGCATAAACCCCGCGCTTTCGCACCGCGCAATGGAAAAGGTAGCCAGGCGCCTGGGTCTGGGCATAGCAGAAACAGCCGAAGCCGTCATGAGGGTTGTGAATCAGAACATGATAAGCGGCATGGAACACATCTCGGTGAAACGGGGCATGGACCCCCGCGAATACCTCTTCGTGTGCGGTGGCGGCGCCACTGCGATTCATGCCGGCGAGATGGCCAGGGAATTGGATATGAAGCAGGTGCTTGTCCCCAGGACCACGGCGGCACTGTGCGCCCTCGGCATGCTGACGACAGACATCAAATTCGACAGCGTGGGCAGTCTTTCGACATCGAGCCTTGCCTTTGACTTTGCCAGGGTGAACCGGGTGCTTGATGACCTTGAAGCCAAGGGCAAGCGGTTCCTCAAAGAAGAAGGCGTGGACGAGGCCCGGTGGCGGTTCGACTACTTTGCCAACGCCCGGTATCCGAGACAGTCGTTTGAGCTTGAGGTCCCATTGAGGAGTTCCCGCCTGTCGCCCGACAGTATCGGGCAGTTGGTGCAGGACTTCCACGACCACCATGAAAGGACCTACGCCGTCAGCGAAAGGAGCAGCCAGGTCGAATTCACCGACTGGCGGGTCGTAGCCACGGGCGTCATGCCTAAGATCACCTTGCCTGTTCAATCGCATGGCGGCGCGGACGCCACACATGCCCTCAAAGGAAGGAGAAAGGCCTACTTCAAGGCGCTTGGGGGTTTTGCGGATACGCCCATTTATGAGGGCCCCAAGCTTGTTCATGGGAACAAACTCAAGGGAGCGGCCGTCATAGAGGAACCGACTACCACGATTGTCGTGTGGCCGGGCTGGGAGGTGACGGTCACTGAAAACGGGGACTATTTCATGGAACTGGGTTGAAGAACAATAGACGAGGAGATGAAATGAACGAATTCGTGCAGGGAAGACCACCTTTCTCTAACCTTTCTCACATCGGGATAGTGGTCAGGGACATTGACGCGGCCGTAGCGTACTATCAGTCGATTGGGTTGGGACCGTTCAAGGCTCCTGAAGGGCTGCCCCGGATGATAGGAAGGAAAGTGCGGGGCAAGCCCATCGATGTCGCAAGCGTCAAGAACAAGATAATGAAAGGCAAGATCGGGGACAAGGAAGTTGAGGTTGTCCAGCCGGTGACCGGACAGTCCCCGGGAATGGAATTCTTGCAGGCAAAGGGTGAGGGCATCAATCACCTCGGCTTTGTCGTGGATAATCTGGACCGGGAGGTGGCAGAGCTTGAGCGCAAAGGCCTGGTGGTGCTGTTCAGTGTAGCATTTCAGAATGGCGGCGGCGCTGCCTTTTTTGATGTTGGCGGGAAGGGCGATATGCTTTTCGAGCTTGTGCAGTACCTGCCGAGTTGAAGCCGAACGAGAGCCAGCCGGTCCAAGGAAGACGAGTATAGGAGTCATCATAACCTGTTCAGGCATGGGGCCGATGCGAGCAGCAAGGCTACCTGGTTTGCCACAGGACCGACAGGAGGGAACATGAGCACACAGAATCGGAACCAAATAGACCCCGGCACCTTCGCCGTCCTTTGCTCGAAGTTCGAAGCTGTAGCAAAGGAAATGGCGGAGACAATGCTCATGACGGCGCGCAACCTGCTCCTGGCAGCGGTGAGGGATTTCTCCTGCTCCATCCAGACCGGGGATTGCCGCATAATAGCACAGGAGGATGTGCTTCCGATCCAGACGGTTTCCGGGGAGTTGGCCCTGAGGCCAATCGCAGAGCTTTTCGCCGGAGACATACACCCCGGGGACTGCTTTCTCAACAACTCCGCCTATCACGGTAACTCCCATGTCGGCGATTTCAGCATTGCCGTGCCTGTTTTTTACCGGCACGAATTGCTGTTCTGGTCGGTAAACCGGGCTCACCAAATGGATATCGGGGCCTACATACCCAGCTCAGGAAGCCCCTATTTCAAGGATGTTTTTGAAGAGGGCCTTCAGATCCCCCCCATTCGGATACAGCGCAACTACAAAGACTCGGAAGAAATCCTGCGGATGCTCAAGGCAAATTTCCGGTATCCAGAGATGTTCTACGGAGACTTCCTGGCCCAGGCGGGATCGCTCAGGGTAGGTGAAAAGAGGCTTATCGAGGTCTGCGACAAGTATGGTATCGAACTGGTAAAGCATTTCGTTGAGGAGTACATCGCATACGGCGACCGTCGGGCGGCTGAGGAAATCCGAAAACTTCCCAAAGGGACCTGGGAAGCTAACGCCGTTACCGATGCATTCCCCTTCGCCCCGAACGGGATACATACTCGCGTGAAAATGACGATAGACCCGGATGCGGCATTGATAACATTCGATGCATCTGAGAGCGATGACCAGGTTGCAGGTGGAGTCAACGCGTCTGAGGCGACGGCCACAGCCGGCGTGGTGATAGCCGCGCTGCAAGTCCTTGACCCCACGATACCCCGGAATCACGGATGCCTTGAGCACTTCAAGGCGGTGCTTCGTAAAGGCAGCGTGCAGAATCCAAGGTGGCCGGCGAGCACGTCACTGAGTTCGACCATAATCCCCGACCGTATGCTGAACGCTGTCGCCGTGGCGTTTTCCAGGGCGGTGCCGGAGATATCCCATTCGCAGGCCGGTTACAGGGGAGGCAGCGGCGGCCTGTTCATGACGGGTACTGACTTCCGCAAGAACAACCAGGCGTACACGACCGTGCCGTTCTTTGCCACCTCCGGTGGACCCGCCTCGAACGGATATGACGGATGGCCCAACTATTTTTCCGCGGTCTGTGCCGGCGCTATGAGGCTGGAGAGCGTAGAGCTTCACGAAGAGAGGTTCCCCCATCTCGTACAGATGGTCGAGTACGACACTGATTCCGGGGGTGTGGGAAAGTGGAGGGGTGGCCTGGCTACCCGGCAGATACTCAAACCGGTAAACACGCGGCTGACAATCTACGCTGGCCAGGATGGGAACAGCCAACCATCCTTCGGGGTGCTCGGCGGTGGCAAAGGCAGGTTGGGCGAACCATATATTGTCGACCCCACGACCGGCCAGGTGATCAGGGTACTCCCGAACTGCATGTTCGGACTCGTAGTCGAGGAAGGCCAGGCTTTGGGAGCCGTTGCCTGTGGCGCTGGTGGATGGGGCGATCCACTGGAGCGGGACCCTGACATGGTTCGGGACGATGTCCGGAACGGGCTGGTTTCGCTGCGTTCGGCCAGAGAGGACTATGGAGTGGCCCTCGACACCGGTCCCGAACTGTACCGCGTGGACCAGGAGGCGACCCGGAGGCTCCGGCAGGAACTCAGGCAAAAACGACAGCCAGTTTAGGCCAAGGAACAGATTTTCCAGCCACATAAAATGATGGATGGATTCTTCACAGGCGCGCTGCGTAATCTACAGCTATCGCCTGTCCACTGACAAAGGACGACTCGTCTGATGCCAGGAACAGGGCAACACTTGCCACTTCCTCCGGCGTCGGAATTTTTCCCGAAGGAGACGTCTCGACCGTCCTCTTCATGATTGTCCTTTTCATGTCATCGGACATGTCCGCGTAGAACGGAGTATCCATTGTGAAGGGGAGAATACAGTTACATCTGATGTTGTTCCTGGCGTACTCCAATGCGAACACCCTGGTGAGGTGTATTAACCCTGCCTTGCTGGTCCCATACGGTCCAGTGCCTGCGGCAGGATTCTTGCCTGCAACCGAGGCCGTGTTGACAATCACGCCCCCACCCTGTTTCAGCATTTGTTGAACGGCATATTTGGTCCCGAAGAACGCGCCCGTGAGATTCACCGAAATCACGTTGTTCCAGGTCTCCTCGGTAGCGTCCGCGAAAGGTGCGATACCTGAAAAGACCCCGGCATTATTGAACATGATGTCCAACCTGCCATAATTCTCTACTGCGACCTTGATCATGTTCTGGCAGTCCGCCGACCTGGCAACGTCTGTGTGACAAAACATGGCGCTTCCGCCTGCCTCCCTTATCAACTTCACCGTTTCGTTTCCATGTGGGACCGAGATGTCCGCGACGACGATCTTCGCACCCTCCCTGGCGAAAAGAAGAGCGCTGACCCTTCCCAGCCCCGTCCCGGACCCGGTTATGATTGCCGTTCTTCCTGCAAGTCGCATCCTTGACCTCCTTTTGAGCCATAACTATGGGCAAGCGGACCACATTGACATTGCCACTGGTTCTCGGGATTGGTCCTCTCCCCCCCGACGGAGAGGAAATTGACCGGGACTACCGGGCTGTTTTCGGCAGGTCCTTCGCAGAAGCTGCCATTATTCGGCGCACATCTTCAACCGTGAATTCACCAGGCTGTCGCGCCAGATTCTTTTCCTCCATGCGCTTGTAAACTCCGATAACGCCATGCATTACCCTGAAGACCTGTCCGGTCACTTTGCTCGATTCGTCGCTGGCCAGCCAGCACACGAAAGGCGCTATCGCCTCGGGGTTCCCCGCCCCGAATCTGCGCCGCAACTCCGGCACGCTCGTCCTCTCCGCCTCTTCAGGGGCCATCCCCATTCGGGCGACGACCATCTCCCGCAATCTGTCATCGGGAAGCGCATCGATGAGCCGTGTCATTGCTCTGGGCGAGATGGCGTTGACGGTGATGCCGTGCGGCCCCAACGCAGTCGCGCAGGTATACGTGAAACCGACGACGCCCATCTTTGCAGCGCTGTAGTTGGCCTGGGCTCCGTTGCCACCCAGGATACCGCTCTGAGAGGTGAAGTTAATGATCCTGCCATGCTTCAACTGGCCTGCTTTGGCTGCGCTCGTCATCCATCTGGCCGCCGCCCTGGTGCAATAGAAGTGGCCGTACAGATGTGTCTTTATCACTCCATCCCAGTCTGCATCGGTCATGTCACAAAACTCTTGTTCTCTGACAATGCCGGCGGTATTGACCAGGATGTCGATCCTGCCATAGTTATCTATCGCGGCCCTGATTATGCTGGCTGCGCCTTCCGCATCAGCTACAGAAGCAAAACTTGCTGCTGCCTCTCCACCCTTCCCCTTGATCTCGTTGACTACCTGTTCGGCCGGCGAGGATGACGCGCCATCCCCGTTTGTGCCAGTGCCGAGGTCGTTCACCACCACTCTGGCGCCCTCTGAAGCCGCTGCCAGAGCAATCCCCCGGCCGATACCCCGCCCCGCCCCGGTGACCACAGCTACCTTTCCCCTGAGCATGTCCATCTTCTTTCCTCCCGCAATGACATTTGTTCCGCTTTCAAGGCCGCTCCAGCACGCCATCCGCCAGCAATCCCGAGTATTCGTCCATGGACATGCCCAGCAGGCCGCAACAGATGTATTCGTTATGCTCACCCAATAGTGGCGCGGAACGAACTATCCCGGCTGGTGTCTCCGATAGACGGTAGGAAGGCGCATCATGAGAGTGGGGCCCTATTTCAGGGTGGTCCAACACAAGGGATTGCCCTCGGGCCTGCAGGTGGACGTCATTTCTCAGGTCTTCCGGAGACTGCGCCACGCCGGCAGGCACCCCGGCAGCCTGCATGAGCCGCATCACGTCCTCTGCCTGTTTGTCACTTGTCCATCCGGTCACCAGTTCATCCAGATGGTCCTCATTCTGTTTCCTGCCCGACAGCGTGACAAACCCGGGTTCGCTGGTCCATCCGGGGTCCCCCAGAACACGGGAAAACCCCTCCCACTCTTCATCAGTAGATACGCTTATGGCACACCACCTGTCGTCCCCCAGGCAGCGATACATGCCGTGAGGCGCCGCGCACGCGGACCGATTGCCATCCCTGCCCGCAGCCCTTCCATTCGCCGAATACTCGAGGAGCAGAGGGGCCATCAGGAGCAGACTGGCCTCGTACTGTGACTGGTCTATGTGCTGGCCTTTGCCGGTTCTCCGCCGGTATGCCAGTGCTGCCGCGATCACTGCTGCTCCAAGCGGAGGCGCCACGTAATCAGGATAAGCTCCATATGGTCCTGTCGGCGGGCGGTCCAGCCATCCCGTGATATGCGTAAATCCAGCAAGAGATACCAGGCTGTTCCCAAGCGCCGGGTGTCTCGCCAGCGGTCCGGTCTGTCCCTGTTGCGATGTGCTGAACATGATGATGTCTGGCTTTATTCCTGTCAGGTCTTCATAGCCCAGCCCGAACTTCGCCATGGCTCCGGGAGTATAGTTCTCAGTAACGACGTCGGATATCGCTATCAGCCTCCGGGCGACATCGATTCCCCTGGGGCTGCGCAGGTTGAGCCCGAGACTGCGTTTACCTCTGTTGATACTGGTGAAATATGCGCTTCCGTTGATCGTCCGCTTGTTGTCACGGAAGGGCGTTCCAGTCCTTAGAGGGTCCGGCTTCACCGTGCTTTCTATCTTGATAACCTCAGCTCCGTGGTCGCTCAGATAGCGGGTCGTCAGCGGGCCTGCCACGGCCCAGGTGAAATCCGCGACTCTCACACCGGCGAAGGCCTGCCTCGCGAGTTGCCGTCCGATCGCTTTCATTGCTTCGGCCTTCTCAAATTACGTTGGCCTGTTTCAGCGTCGCTAACTGTTCGGGAGACAGGCCAAGCTCTGTTTCGTATATTTCCCTGTTGTGCTCGCCGGCCAGGGGAGCCCGCCTCCTGATGCCGCCGTCTGCCTCCGATGACTTGAAGAATGCACCGGGGCAAACCAGCTCCGTCCCCAACCCGGGGTAGTCGACATGCTCGAAATAGCCCCTCGCAGAAAGTTGGGGGTCGGCAACTATGTCACCGGCGTGATAGACAGGATAAAGAATAAAGGACCTCTTAACAGCCTGTTCATACAATTCGACAGCCGTGTAGCGCAACAGAAACCTGGCTACCGGCCTTTCGATACGGTCATAGAGGTCCTGGGTCGCCGTGACCGGATCAAACTGATTCCAATCGCGCGACAGCAGGAACTCATCGGCTGCACCTTCTTCCTGCATCCACTTGACCAGCGGCACTATCGTAATCGGCGCATTGCTGCCGCCCATGATAGTGAGATTCACGAATCCGTCCCTGCATTGCCAGATGGCCCGGATCAGCGCCCCTTCGGAGTAGCCCTGGCGGTAGCACCCTGACCGCTTCAGGGATATCCCGCTTATTTCCCAGTATTGGCGGGCATTCATGAGGGTCGACATGACCGCCTCCTGTGTGGAGACGTCTATGTACTGCCCGGCCCCGCTCATTTCCCGGTCGTAATGGGCAATCATCATTGCCGCTGCGGCCTGTATTGCGCCGTTCAGAAATGCCTGGGGAAGACCGACCTGGAGGGGGGCGCGATCGGGGTCGCCGCTCAGGTACGCCTGCCCTCCCATGGCCCAGCACACAAGATCGTCAGCCTTAAGGTCCTTTCCGGGTCCTGTCTGTCCAAAAGGCGTAATGGAGGCCATGATAATGCGCGGGTTTATCTCGCTCAACGACGCGTAACCCAGGCCCAGCTTGTCCAGGTAACCGGGGGCGAATGATTCGATAACAAAATCAGCCGTCTTGACCAGTCTGCGGAGAAGCTCCTTCCCGTCAAAGGAAGCGATGTCCAGTGTAATTCCGCGCTTATTGCTGTTGTAGGCCAGCCAGAAAAGGCTCTTATCTGCGTCAGGTTCATCGTGATAGAACGGGCCGATCTTCCGAGAACTGCCGCCCCCGGGGGGTTCCACCTTGATCACATCGGCGCCCAGGTCGCCAAGTATCTTGCCGCACAAGAGTCCCTTTTCGTCGGCAAGGTCAAGGACCCGGCAGGAATCGAGCAACGTACACTTCGGTTTCATGGACCTGCGGTTACCCTCCGGCGAACTCGGGAAGCAGGGAAAGGCTATCGCCATCTTTCAGTTCAGTATCAAGGTTGTGCGGATATGTCAGCACGACATCGTTCAGAACTACCAGTACGTAAGAGCTCAAGTCCTGGGTTGCCGTGTCGAACACTTCCCGCATGCCATCGTACCTGTCCACCAACCGCAGGAGGAGGCTGCGCAGCGTTTCACCGGGCGCTACCTCCTGAGAGAAACTGACCGTTCCGGTAGACTTCCTGTTGGCTATCCGACCAAGGGGGAAAAACAACTTGACCTCGACACAAGGCATCGCTACCTCTCCTCTGACACTGTTCCAGGTTCGACAGTCCCATTGTACCCCCTGAGATGGCCGAGACCCAATCTTCGCAGGGTATCCGGCAGAGGTATTCCGGTCTTCCTGTCCCAACCCATCATGTCGTAATAGATTTCCAGCATTCGTTCCCAGTGGGGCATGATGTTCTTCCCTTTGTATGTCCCATTCTCGCCTCCCAAAGATGGTCGCAGACAAAAGGTCCTCGCCATGGCAGCCTGCCGAAGTCGACGTTGCGCCAACAGGTGTAACAACGCCCTTTTCTTTGCTTTGTTAACCATGTACGCCAATCTGCCGCGCGCCTGACAGCGGAGTTTGAGTTGTAACCAAATAAACCAAACAACCGTGCCGTTTTCGTATCTGCGCCGGGAATTGTTCGGGAAACAATCAGATACACCGCGCAGATATGCGGCAGCTTGCGGTGCGGGCTTCTTAAACAGCGTTTTTTTCTGTGCCATCTTTTGTAACCTGGGGCCGGGCGGCTTCGCCGGGGCGGCCCAGCCAGGGCGCGACGCCGAACGGCACTCCAATTTCCGTCATGACCTTGTGCATGGCCTCCTTGAGCCTGTCTTGCCGCGGGCCGCCGGGCT
>Ga0082335_1000959_pt1 | contig 66957 bp, 90 predicted proteins | sample Subgrocontami58m_FD_72375 | JGI IMG/M metagenome (GOLD analysis project Ga0082335, IMG submission 72375) | Subsurface groundwater microbial communities from S. Glens Falls, New York, USA - GMW37 contaminated, 5.8 m (SPADES assembly) (version 2) ... | reverse complement strand
TTTATTTTTTCTTCTTTTCCCCGCCGTAGTTCCCGAACCTTTCTTTCTCTTCTTCGAAAAAGAAAGCTTCACCAAAGAAAGAGAAGCCATTTGCTTGCGAATATTATTTCTTTTTCTTCTTTTTCCCGCCGTAGTTCCCTTTCGGTTTCGGCACCTTCAATTCCGGATACAATGAGGCCACGTGGTCATTCGTCAAAAAGGGCGGAAAGCCCACGCGGAGCATGGCTTGGCTGAAGGCGAATGATTGGAGTGCGTTGTCCGTTGAGATGCTTTTGACCGCGTTAAGGGCCGCGCCGAGTTTGCCGAACGACTTGCGTTCCGGAAACGGCGCCAAGGCGGCCCCGAGACGGTCGTTGAACTCATCGAATCCGGGCGTGAATTCCATGGTTTTGCGCTGGGCGACGGTGCGCATGCTGCACAGTGAAGAGAAGACTTCCTTGCGCTCCGCGACTTCGAGGTTGACTTTCTTGACCGCGACCCAGCCGTCCAAGTCGGCGGCGAGGCGGACTTCTTTTTTGGCGAAAGGTCTGGCCAATGGCAATGCGGAGGGAAAAACAGAGCGGAACGCGTAGTGGAGATAGGTGCAGACGGCCAGTTCGTCCGGGTCGCCGATTTTCTTCAGAATGGCTTCATCCGTTGGCATCGTGTAGGTGACGAATGCGTGGAGTTTGGCAGCCAGTTGGCCGTACTTGAGTTTGGAGACGTGGTCGATGAAGGGCTGGATGCCGGCATCCCCAGTGGGAAACGTGGGCGCCGCGGCCTTGATTTTGTCAGGCAGGATGGGTGCGAACGTCAGGTGCTTGGCATCCAGGATAGCGTGGGCGTCGTTCATCAATGCGCCGGCCCCCTCTTGGTTTTCCTCGCGCCGCTCGTAGGTGTAGTCGTCGAAACCGCATGCGAACCAGATGAAGCCCATATCCTATCCCCTTTTGGCGTTTGCTGAATTTCTCGCTGCCTGTTCTTTTGCGTATTACTCTGGTTTAACTTTTCTTTCTCTTAAGCTTGGGGCCACTACCATTCGTATGTCGAACTCGAACTGATTGCTTGGAAACCGGTTTTTCGGTCTGTTTTCTTCAAACCGATGTAGGCAAGCGCGCCGTCCAGCTGGTCCATATTTTCTTGCAAATCCATGATGTCCGCAGGCCACGCGCCCGTCTGGCGGTTGAATTGCAGACTCAGGTCCCCCATGTCGATACGGATGACCTTGCGTTTGGAGGTTCTCGTCTCATGCGTCGTAACGGTTATTTTTTTCATGTCCCGTATGGGCCGCTCTTTGTTTTCAGGATGCCAACAAATCCGATTCCGGAATATCTGGAAGGTCCCAGACGGGGCGTTTGCCGGTTTCTGTTCATTTGACGGTCTCAGTATCCGGTAAAGTAACCGAATCAGCAGTGCATCGAGCGTGAGGAAAAAAAGCAATAAGACGCCCCCGTTGTCGATGAAAAGGACCGTTCCGACCAGGCTGCAAATCCCAATCAAGCCGACGAGGCCGAAGAGAATCGCTTTGGATAGTCGGGGGTGGTTTTCCAAAAGGGCGGGTTTTCGTTCCAAAAGCGAGTAGATGGGCTCGTCAGGCCCTATGGCGTCGTATTTTTCCTTGACGCTTAGGAGCGCGTCCGCTTTTTCTTCCGCCAATTCTTGCTTCATGTCTTCCGGAAACATCCGGTCCAGCAGGTTCTGCACTCCGAACACCAACAGCAAGATTGTCAGGACCAAGCCGCCTAGGATGGTGACGACGATGATGCCAATCGTACCGGCGGGATCTTTTGCAAGAGCGTTCGTGGCCCACATTCCTACAATGCCCGTGCAGGCAATCCAAAGTGCCGTTTTGGCCCATCCGCTCCTGTTCATGTCCTTTTCACTGTCCGGTTTTATTTTGTTTACTTCTTTTCATTCGGCTGAATTCCGGTTTCAATTTGCTTTTGCGTCGCATTTGCCTTCAAGATCAAGCATGTCGTCATTGTAGATGACGTACTTGAGCGCTTCCATGTCGTATTCTTCCTTGGATGCGGCAAGCCGGAGTATTTGCTTGGTTGCGGCGGCGTGCGAGGCGTTGACCGAGTCCATTGCGGTGTGCCCATTGAGGAGTTGAATGGGCACCACGTTGGAGACGTTCATGACGGGTTCGGCGGCCGGGTCTTGCAGGGGTATAGCCTCGTATTTGTGGATGCGGGGCAGGGCGAATTTGCCTTTGTAGCCGATGAACGCTTTGCATCCTTTTTCAATTGCTTTGGGCCCAAGTCGTTTGAGGCACGAGCAGGCGCGTACGAAGACAAACGTGTTTTGGAATAGGTGGGCCGAGTCCATGTCGGCGATGATTTGGTTTTTTTCGCCTTCAATGGTTTCCTCGTTTCCGTGGCCGTTGAAAACGATGAGCGCGGGCGTGTGGGCTTCAAGTCGTGAGTGGATTTCCTTGCGGGTCGCTTTTGCCTGTTCCACGGTCCAGCCTTTGGTTTGCGCGGTTTGAATGATTTCTTCCGAGTATGCGTGAAAATAATTGGTGATGTGGTCGTGGACGGGACGCGTGATGAGCAATCTTTTCATGCTTGTCCCACTTGGTGCGCGAGTTTGGGCATCCGTCGCAAAAATGAGAGCTCGATGTCGATGGCCGTATTGCCGATTTCGGAGCCGGCTTGGATTTGTTCGATGAGTTGTTCAGGGTTGTAATCGCCGTGGTCGCCGATGGAGACGCTCATGTCCGGCGGCATGGCCCGGAGTCTTGCAATGACTAAGTCGCGTACGTATTCCATGTTTTGGGCGTTTTTGTTCATACTATCCCTAATTCTTTCAAGTGTAGCAATATTTCGTTTCCTTCTTTGGTTTTGTTGGCAATCTCAATATAGGCCGCATCCCAACTTATCGGAGCGTTGTTTTTGCCAACCAGTGAGATGATTTCGTTTCTTAAGCTGAGCGGTACGGATGCGTATGCTTTGAGAAACTTCTCTCTCAGGGAAGAGAGGTCTTCGGCCATGTTTAACCTACTCCTGCTTTGTTTTAATAGGTTGATATCCGGTTGGTTGATAAAAACTCTACGCTGGCATCAAATCGTGCATATGCTAGCGCTTCTAAAAGAAAATAAAAACAAGGGGTTTGCCCCTCTATTTGTTCTTGACCGATTCGATGAACTTGCGGGCCGTGTTGCCGACTTCCGTGGACGGCGTGTACGCGCCACCGGCGAACTCGGCACCACACGCCTTGCACTGCCAGATGCCGGCTTCTTTCCGGCGGACGTTCTGTTTGCCGCAGTAAGGGCAGGGGTGCGAGGCGCGCGTCTGCTTGCGTACCGCGTCGAGGCGTTTTCGAATGCGGACTCCGTATCCGTGCATGTCTTTAGGTCACCTTAGATTTTCGCAAGCAAATCCTTGCGTTTTTGCATGGCCCACTCGACCATCTGCATGTACTCGTCCTTGCTGAACCCGGCGCTGCCGCTTTTCTGGCTCGAGCAGATTAATGAGTCGTTAGCCGTGCTTAAGCTGAGGCGGCCGGAACTTGCGATTTCCTCGGCGTCCGTGGCGTCGACCATGATGGTCTTTCCGATTTTCTCGAACGACGTCGAAACCACGATGTCCTTCAGCGGCAGGGATCCGGCGTTGGAGCCGCGGACAATCTTGCCGTCCTCGAACTTCGGGACTTTCGCGTCCTTGAGCGCGGCCATGGCAGCCAAAGCGGCCGTGTCGATTAGGTTGCCGTCATGGTCCAGGATGTACAAGTCGATGAAAATGCCTTGGACTTTTCCTTCGCTGACCAGCATGTTGTCCACGTTGACGACTTTGGCCGATCGGATGCCGCGGTCCACGACGCGGGCCAACTCGATGCTGTTCTCGCCAGGCGGGCCAGCGCGGAATTCGGGGTGGGCCACGGGCGAAAATTCGGCGTTGACCATGACGACGCCTTCCGTCGGGCGGTCGGCAAACGGGGCCAACACGTCAAATTTGATGCCGGAGAGTACTTTGCTTTTGCCGATTTGCGCCAAGGCCGAGCCTTCGGCGTTGGGGGCGAAGCCTTTCTGCACGCTGATGGTGCGATAGTCCAGAAGGCCGCGGCCGTCCTCGCGTTGTGCTTTTTCCGCCAGTTCGCGGATGAATCCTTGCTTGATCTGTTCGAGAATCATTGGTTTTGTCCACCTTCGGCCGCATGCGTCGCCATGCGTTCGTAACTGGTTTTGAGCGCTTCGATCTGCATGTTACGCACCTTTTGCGCGCCTTCGAATATCATGTCGAAGGCCTGCGAAATGTCTTCGCGTGAGAGCATGCCGTCCATTTGGGACAACAGGATTTCGCCCGTGCGCGGCAAGATGACGAAGGGCATGTCGCTATCACCTAGGTTGTCTTCGTACTTGTCCAAGTCGACGACCATGTGTTCGCCGATTTTTCCACAAGAAATGCCCACGGGCATGTCGCGCAAGGGGATGCCGGCGTCTGCTAAGGCCACGGCGCCGGCGGTGATGCCGGCCACGCGCGTGCCGCCGTCGGACTGCAGGACTTCCATGTGCACGTCAATCATCGTTTTTGGGAATTGGTCGACCAAGACGGCGTTTTCAAACACGTGTTTTGCGACTTTGCTGATTTCGATGCTGCGGCGGTTTGGGCCCGAGCGGCCGTGTTCTTCCTGGCCAGAGAACGGCGCCATGACGTAACGGGCGTTGATGATGGCTTTCGTAGGGTCCGCCAGGTGCTTGGGCAGGACTTCGTGCGGCCCGTAGACGGCGGCCAATACTTTGTTACGGCCCCATTCGATCAGGCATGAGCCTTGCGCGCGGTCAAGGACCCCTGCGGTGATTTTGAGGGGACGCAGGTCTTTTGGGCCGCGGCCGTCGAGGCGTTTTCCGTTCTTGAATAAGTCCGCTTTTTCAACCATGTTGTTCACCTTGCCCGCTCATTTTGCGGGTTTGTTCTTCGAGCATCTTGGTAATGCGTTCCGTCAGCCCTGACGTGTGCGACTCGCGGCAGATTTTCTCGACGGCTTTGATGGCCAATTCGGCGTTGCCGCCTTCGACGTGCACGACGCCGTTTTTGCCTACCGTGATGCGGCTGCCCGTGAATTTGGACAGCGTGTCCAGCATGCTGCCGTTGCGTCCGATGATGCGTGGCACTTTCACGGAATCGATTGCGATCATCGAGCCTTGGGCCAGTTTTTGGGGTTCCACAAGCACCGCTTCCTTGACCTCGTTGACGGCCAAAATCTTGGCGTAGATCGCGTCGCGCAATTTGAGTTCGTCGCGCGTGTCGCGTGCAGACAGCGAAGCGCCGTACGGCGAGTTGAGTTCAAGGTTGTATCCTGAGAATCGTTCTTCCTCGACGATGCCGATGATGTCGTCCCCCGTCTTGGGCACGTAGTAGCCTTTGAGGGGCACGATGTGGTCGTCGGATTGCAAGCTGACGTTGGACGCGTAGGTCTTTCCGTCTTCTACGTAGCATCCGGGGATGCGTCGGGCATCGTCGGCCACCTTGTCGCCCGGGAATACGAGTTGTTTCATCGGTTTCACATCTCCTGTGTCTGCAAGCGGAATGTTTTTTTCGTTGTTTAGGGCTTTTTTTTTCTCTTTATTTTGTGGTTTCTTTTTTTGCTTGAATTGCGATTTTTTATTTTCTTGACGCTTTTTTTTTCCAGCCGGTTTTTTTCTTCGCGATTTTTTACGGCTTTTTTTTGGAATCGTCTTTTTTCGAATATTTTTTTTTCCTTTTTCCCGAACCGGCGTTTTTCTTTCTTTTCCTAAAGCCGGCGGGATTGCGTCTGCCCGGATGTCTGGCTGTTGAGCCGGTCGTAAAAACCGGCTTCCATCCCGACGGGCATCTCCAACACGACCATCAGCGATCCGTCGGCACCCCACTCTTCTTTTTGGATGCCGAATTCTTTCAGCAGTCCGTACGTCTTGGGCGCGTATTGGGCCGGCACTTTGACGGCTATCTTGATTTTTTCCAGGCTTATCGGGATGATTTCACGGATTGACTCGATCGCGTCTTCGACTTGTTCTTCCGCGCGTTTGAACGCGTCCACGTGGAAACGCGCCTCTTCCAAGGCCAGTTCGATGCGGGCGACGGGGTGCGGGGCCTTGGACTTGGGATCCATGACCGTCATGGCGATCAGCGCGACGATTTTGGCGTGTTTTTCCGCCACGGCTTTGCGACGTTGGTCCGTCGTCAGCTGCAGGACGCCTTCGTCCAGGATATATTGGGCGGCTTTGACGATGTCGTCCGTTCCCAATGCTTTCTTCAATGCGGCAGGCGATGCGCGCTCGCCTTTGTTGGCGTCCTTGAACACCTCGTCGAAAGCCAGGACGTTGGAGAAGTCTTTCTTCTGTCCCGTCTTGTACTCGTACCCTTTCTTGGGATCGACCAGGATTTCGAAGTGCTCGCCGTTCCGGTCCAGACGCGCGATGAGGGTGTTTTCGATTCCGGACATCGGTTTTCACGGAACCTGATTCGTCGTTCCTACAGCCACTTGGCTTTCTCCTGTTTGGACAACAGGTGCACTTTGTGGTCGTCCGCGCGGATTAGCGCGATGTCAACCAGGCTCGGCGTAATCTTGTCTTCGATGACTTTCTTGAGCGCTTTGATGCCCAGCTTGACGCCGTCGTCCAGGCTCATGCCGTCTTTGTACTCTTTTTCCAGCAGTTCCTCGACGGCTTTCTTGCCCGAACCGATGGCTGTTGCCTTGTACTCGAAGAGCGCGCCGGACGGGTCCGTTTCGAACAGGCGCATACCGCCATCGACGCCGGCAATCAAAAACGATACGCCGTAGGGCCGAGCTCCGCCGTATTGGGTGTAGAACTGGATGTGATCCCCGACGTGCTTGGCCAGAAGTTCGATGGGAATTTCTTCGTCAAACGTCAAGCGGTGCTTCTGCGCTTCCACGCGGGCGTAATCGACTAGCTTGCGCGCGTCAGCCACCAAGCCCGACGACGAGGCGGCGATGTGCGAATCAATATTGAAAATCTTTTCCGTCGAGCCACCAATCAGCAGGGGTGACGATACGCGCTTGTGCGCCAGAAGGACGATGCCGTCAGCGCACACGATGCCGATGCTGGTGCTTCCGGTCTTGACCGCTTCGCGCGCGTATTCCACTTGGAAGAGGCGGCCGTCGGGCGAAAAGACGGTGATGGCGCGATCGTAAGCGGCTTGGGATGGAGGATACATAAGCTATGAATTCACCTCGAATTTCACGAAAACAAGAGACCACGTTGCCTAGCCTGGAGTCGTTTCCGGCTGTGCACGTTGCAACGCCTGAACGGCATCGCTTCTTTTGAGTCCTTTTCTCTCGTTACGTATTTTTTTTAGGCGGATTGCCTTTTTAAGCCCTACTTTTGGCCCGTGGCTGTCCGAGACTGCCGGCCAGACGCGGTACGGATCCGGCCACTTTGACCACGCGCAACGCCACGTCTTTTCCTTGGAAGAACCGTTTGAGCGCCAAGGCGGCGACCACGTCTTCCAGACCTTTGGTCGAGCATTTCAGCCAAAACTCATTCTTTTTTTGTTCGGCGCGGATGAACTGGATTCGGGCCACCGAGACGCCTTTGTCGCCCAACCATTCGAAGAGCGCGTCGTAGGCAACGGTTTTGAGGGATTTCTCATCTGCGGCAAGGCCTTCCGCGTTGACGAGAATGTAGCGTTTTTTTTCCTTCATTTGACTTCGCCTTGTTGCGTTGCCATTCTCTTTGTTTTTTTTTGCCGCGCTTTTTTTTCTTGTTTTTCCCCTTTACCTGTTTTTATTTTTTTCCAATCCGCGTGTTTTTTTGCTGTTTTCTCGTTGGGCGCTTTTTAATGCGACATGGCGCGCGCAAAGTTTTCAAACGCCTTGGCCCGATGCGACGTCTTCGCCTTTTCGTCTTTGCTCATTTCCGAGTATGTGCGTTTGTCACCTTCGGGGATGAAGATCGAATCGTACGGCAGCTTCTTTTCCGAGGCCTTTCCGGATTTTTCCGCGATTCGACCTTTGCTGGCTCCTTGGAAGACGCGCAACGTGCGGCCGTCGTACCAGGCCAGCCACGTCTCGAATTTGGCGGTGCGGATTTTTCCTTGCAACAGCCTCAGGATGCCGTCCATGCCCAGTAGCCGGATGCAAAATTTAGTGTACGTTCCGGGAAAACCGGGGTACGCGTCCAAAAAAAGGCCGGTGTCTTCCACCAAGACGGGTTTTTTTATCATGTGGTACGCCGTCTTTGCCTTGGAGACGATGGTTTCTTCCATGGATGACGTCTTGATTTCCTGCACGTCCACGTTCATGTGCAGCACGTTCCAGCCTCTCAAAACGCCTTTGGCTTCTTTGACTTTGCTCTCGTTGCTCGTAACCAGGGTGACGGTTTTCATCCGAATCGAACCTCATTTTTCATGACGTGTGCCGCTTGTTCGCGCTTCAAACCCATTTGCTGCCAGATGGCCACGGCTTCCCGCGGGCTCTTGACGTCGAAATCGGTTTGCGCTTGGCTGGTAAACGCGACTTTCGCGCCTCTTTTTTGGCACAGGACGTAGAATTTGGAATACGCCGACAACAGCTGCGCCCGCCGGCGGCCGAACGCGTGCAACAAAGGCCGCATGGGTAATTCAAAGACGCTATCCGTTTCGGCCACTGCCCGCACCAAGCCTTCGTCCTTTTCGAACTTCAATACGCCCAACGCGTCGACCAGGATGTTTTTGCGTGCGGCTTGCCGCAGCCACTCCCCGTTGACCGAAGAAACGGACATGCCCGTTTTGACGAGGCGCAAGTCGTTGCCGGACTTCAACTCAAGCCGCGAGGGCGTCGCGACGCTCCAACCCAATTCCGAGGCTTTGCCCGTAGCTTGGGCGGGACAATTCGCATCAAACGGTTTCATACGTCTAAACTAATGCTTCGCCGTCCTATAAAGCATGGTTTGGACCGGTGCGGCAGCGTTGCCTACCTTGGGTTGTTTTTTTTTACGGCCGCAACGTCCGGAGCAATTCATCGTGGTTCTGCACGTTTCCCGCGCAAATCGTCGTTTGGTGCGGATGCCAAGGCTTGCCTTCGAAATCCGTGACTATTCCTCCGGCTTCCTCGATCATCAAAGAACCGGCCGTGATGTCCCACGGCGTGGCGCTGTTGTAGACGTAACCGCCATACCTACCGCAGGCCACATATGCCAAACCCAAACTGGTCGAGCCGGGGTCGCGAATTGATAGTGCGGCATGCGAAATGTCTGTCACGTACTGCAATCCTTGGCGGTCTTTTTCCGGCGTGCGCTTGCTCCACGCACAAAAGACGATGCTTTTGTCCAACGGCCGTTTGGGACATAGGATGCGCTTGCCATTGAGCCAGGCGCCTTTGTCTTTTTCGGCGTAGAACAATTCATCCAAATACGGCAAGTACGAGACGCCGTGCGTGGCCACGCCATCCTTGACAAAGGCGATGTTCAAACCGAAAAGCGGATTGCCAAACGCATAATTGATGGTTCCGTCCAACGGGTCGATGGTCCAAAACGTCTTTTCGTCTTTCCACAACCCGCCGCTTTCTTCGGACAATACTGGCGCCGCGTGCTTGCCTACCTCTAGCGCCTTTAACAAAACTTTTTCGGCGGCAAAATCCGCGTCCGTGACTAAGTCCTTGACGCCTTTGACTTTGACGTCGCGGGTTTGGGTGAATTTCTTCAGCAATACGGCGCCCGTCTGCCGGGCGAGTTTTTCCATGAAGGCGCGCATGCTATGGCTTACGCTATTGCCGTTTAAAATGGACGCAGGCCGGAAAACCGGCTTGCGCAACTTTTCCGTTTTACGCCGTTGTCGCTTCCGTGACTTTCGGCTTGGGTGCGGCTTTGGACGCCGTCACCTTGGCTTTGGCCCGCGCTTTGAAGGCGACGGTGCCCGCGTTGGCTTTGGCGCCTTTGGGATCCATTTTCGCCTGGATGAATGCGCTTCCGGCATTGGCTTTTGGTTGGACGTACGTCTTGGGCGGATGCAGCGGCGTCGAGTCGTTGTCGTTGCGGAAAATGACTTCGAAATACTTGTACACGCCGTCCTCGCCCACCCAGTACGCGTTGATGGGCGTCAGGTTGGTGAATTTGCGCGCGGCGCGGTTCGTGGCGTACCACATCAAGGCGCGGCCGGGCTCGACGCGTTTGCGGTTGCGGCCGGGTTTGCGGCCCAAGTCGGGCTGGCGGCGCACGTGGCGTCCACGACGGATGCGGACGACGGCCACGCAGTACTGTTTCGACGCTTTGTAACCCAGTTCGCGGGCGCGAATCGGGTTCGTCGGTCCTTCCATGCGGACGACGACGGGGCCCTTGCGCCACTTGCGGAGGCGCAGCGTGTAGCTTTCCGAGCGTTCTTTCGCGGATTGGGCAAAGGATGCCCTGACATATTTAGCCATTCCCATAGTGTGTTCACCTAGTGCGTATTCCGGAGGCCCAAAAAGCACGCATGAAAATCACGCGAACGGGCCTTATCCGACATGTACGCTTTGCTGTTGCCGGGAGCGGCTTTTAAGACCTTGGTTTTGCCCGGAAGTCAACGCTTAAATCTGGCCGAATCCAGAAAAACCGCATGCACGTTTCCGTAAGCCAAGATGGCAAACCCGCTGAAACCGTTGCAATCGGTGACTCCGGCGCGCCAACGCTTGCCACGTTGGTCAAAAAAATGGGTTTGAACGACCAGACGTTCTTTTCCAAAGTCAACGGCAAATTGGTGCACCCCGCGACGGTGTTGAACGAAGGCGACCGCGTCGAGTTTGTGGGTATCATTTACGGCGGTTAACTTTCGACGACTTTGACCAAAAATTGCCCGGGCCCTTGCGGCTCGATTTGCACTTCCTGGCCTTTTTTTAGCTTCATGAATTCGGCCAGGCGTTTGGTCAGGCGGATCATCAGCGCGTTTCCGGATTCGCCGATTTTGGTCGTGGACGACAAGCCCCAAACCCCGGCTTCTTTTTCTTTTCTTTGGATTTCCCGCACCACGTCTCCTGCGTAATATTCTTCCCCGCAGCTTTGGCAAACGTATGCGTCGAATTCGCCCAGGTCGACGCCCAATTCGACGACGCGGACTTTTTTTCCTTCGATTTGGCCCTTGCAATGGATGCATTTCATGGAAACCACGAGTAAAAACACGTCACGACTTTGCAGACGTCTTCGGTGTCTTTTTCGATTTCGTAGACGACTTCTATTCCGCTCATTGACGCGTGATGCCGGCCATCTTGATACGAAAACCATTTCTGTCCCTTGGCGATGACGGCTTCCACTTGTTCTTCCTCGATTTTCCGCTCACGCATGCTTTCCCGACAATGTTTCGAAAATATTATCTTCATGTAACTATCCTGTAACTACTTAATAACTATTTTCTTTTTTTCTGCCGCGTTTACACTCGCTTCCTGAATCAATTGGCTAAATCGTTTCGGTTGATTTTTCGTCTACCGCGCGTTTAAGTATGCGTCCGCCTTTTCCAACAGCTCTTTCGCGCTTTTGTGCGTGAGCTTGTCTTTTGTCTCAGCAAGCGGCAGCCACGCGTAGTCCTTGTGTTCGAATGAGAGCCGTACGATTTTCTCATCCGTCCGACCCAAATAGAAGAACACGGTTTTCCGGATGAGTTGGCCTTTCTCGCGGAAGAAGTACGAAAGTTCGTGCGTGAATCCCGGGATGAGGTCCATTTCGGTAATCCCCGTTTCTTCTTGCAACTCGCGCCGGAGCGTCTGCTCGTCGGTTTCGCCCGCATCCTGGCCGCCTTTGGGAAACTCCCAGTGCCCCGCGGCGTAGTGCAAGATGAGGTATTCGCGGGTTCCGGCTTGGTGCTTTGCTTTTTGGCCTTCGGACTGGCGGTACAGGACGACGCCGATGGATTTGCGGTTTTCAGTCATTCAATTGCCTTCCTTAGCCCGGACGGGCGGAATCCAGACTCCGGGTTTTTTCTCCACCCATCCTGATTTTCGATACGTTTGTCGGTATTGTCTTACATTCCGTTTGTATTCGGAGTCTGATTGATTGGATAATGCGGGCATGACTCCCTCAACTTTCCATCTTTCCTTACTTGCTAATTTTTCGAATTCCTCCAAAAGTTTCAGTCTCCAGCTTTTACCGAAATATGTCGTTGCCTCTTGGAGGGCCGATTGAATCCCTTGCATTCCTCCTTGAATATTGGTGACTCGGGAAATGATTGGGCTATTTTTTCTCTTCCGATAGAGGAGGAATCCCAAGACTCCATGGGGCCAACCCGAGTCTGATTTAGTGCCGTCTTCGTGTGTATATCCTGGTAAGTACAATCTCCAGTTAAGTGGTGCCTCCGGGTGGTCTAAACCCGAATGGTACAATAAGTATTTTCCAATGCCAATATCGTTCCTTTCCATCCAATCTTTGGAAAACTCTGTCGTAAGGTGCGTAGACTCCAATTGCCGATCAAAAGGCATTTTTGGCATGTAAAGCATTGAAACTTGTGCGTAGGCAGACTGCATGATATTATTGGAAGGGAATTTTTCTCCGAATTTCCTAATCCGTCCTATCGCCCTTTTTTTAAACTTTTCAAAGGTGTCATCCGGCCGAATTTCGGTCATCGGTCCTGGGAAAAAAATTTCGGATTCCATCAAATGAAACGCTCCATGTCGGCTAATTCCGAGGCTCGGTATGATGTCGTCCGGCTGATTTCGTACATCCTTGCTTTTTGGATTGTCGTTGTGATTGGGTACGAGTTCGGCCCGCATAGATTCGATCCAATCCTTATGGAACATCTAAAACCACTTGTACTTCTTGTTGAGGTAATACGCGAAGAGGCCCGCGACGATGACGCCGGCGATGAAGAAATAGAAGTACTGTTGGTACTTGACGATTTCCGTGCCGATCCACGCCAACAGGAATGCGCGGGGGATGGTGCCGATGAACGTGAAGATGATGAACGTCTTGAAATCAAATTTGAGCAGGCCCGACGTGATGGAGAAGACCTTGAATGGGATGAACGGAATCAGGCGCGATACGAGGACGGTCATGCCGCCGTATTTTTTGAACGCCTTTTCCGCGCGCTCGACTTTGTCCGGCGTGACCAACAAGTACGGCCCGAATTTGTCCACCACGGGCCGGCCGCCCACCTTTCCGATGTAGTAGCCCACCATCGCGCCCAACGTCGAGCCGATCGTGCCCCAAAACGCGACTTCCCAAGGCGAAAAACCGATGGCACCCGCCGTTACCAAGATGGCTTCCGACGGAATCGGGATGATCGAGGATTCCAGGAACATGCCGATGAGGATGCCCCAACCGCCGAGGCTGTGCATCAATTCGATGATCCAGTTGATCAGCCCGGTTTCGATGCCTACCAATTCCTCTAAGACCATGCTTTGACTTTAGGCTTGCCGGCGTTTTAAAGAACCGGTTTAGTCAGAAAAAAACACATGGTTTCCACCGTTTCCTGTGGCCATTGCAAGGCAGAGGCCGTCTTGCGGTTGGACTACGCTAACTTGGACCTCTGCGGCCGCTGCTTTACCCACCTGTTCGAAAAACGCGTGGGCCGGGCGAATCGCGAGTTTTCCATGTTCAAAAGCGGCGACGTCGTAGCCGTGGGCGTGTCCGGAGGCAAAGACTCAGCCGCACTGCTCTACGTGTTGCACAAAATGTCCAAGAAGGGACGCTTTACGATCAAACCCGTCTTGGTGGATGAGGGCATCGCGGGCTACCGTGACGTGGCAATCAAGAAAGCCGAAGAACTTTGCCAACGCCTCGGCTTGGAATTGACGGTCGTCTCGTATGAGGAACTTGCCGGCCGCTCGCTGGATGATATTATGGTCTTGCGTGATGAGCGCCAACTTGGCTTTACGTCCTGCGGCGTGTGCGGCGTACTCCGGAAAGACTGCCTCAACCAGGCCGCTCGCAAGGTGGGCGCCACGAAGCTTGCGGTGGGCCATAACGCCGACGACATCGCCCAGACTTTCCTGATGAACGCCCTGCGGGCCGACGTCAAAGGGTTCGAGCGCTTCGGCGTGGTCTCGGGCGTGTCGGGCCAGGAGAAATTCGTCCAACGCGTCAAGCCGTTGGTCTACAACTTGGAAAAAGAATGCGCGTTATACTGCGTCGTCAACGACCTGCCTTTCCACTTGGGTGAATGCCCGTATTCGCAAGAGGCGTTCCGAGGGCAAGTCAAGGACTTTTTGAACCAAGTAGAGCAGAAGCACCCGGGTTCCAAGTTCAACGTCCTCGCCTCCTTTTTGGCATTAAAAGAAAAGCTGCCGGCGGTCGTGGAATCCGAGAAGAAGGCAGGCGTGTGCACCGTCTGCGGCGAGCACAGTTCGGCTGCGGTCTGCAGAAAGTGCGTGATGCTGGACTCGTTGGCGTGATTTGCACGTCATCTGATTGTGCGTGTTTCTGTTTGGGTTTTTGCAGCAGTGGGTAAATTTTTCCATACCCGGAGGAACGCTGCTTCTTTATCGTGTCCTTCCCGTTCGAAATAGTCCGCTAATTTCGCCAGTTTGTCTTTTCCTATGCCGGTGGTCGTGCCATGCTTGTCGCTCAAGTAGTATGCGACACGCCTGGTGCTGACTCCGATGGCAATGCTATGATCCGAATGCGTCGCCTTTGGAAATGAATGCGCGCGCATTCGAATTTTGATCTCTTCAAGAATCGATTGAATCTTTGGATTACTTAGGTGGAGGCGCGACTTGATCTGCATTTGACCGATTAATCGGACTCTCAATTCCGGGTGCAGGATTCCCGTTTTTTGTGTCTCTTCGATAAATCGGATCGCCTCATCGGACGGCTGATACAGGTGGCCCCCTTTTTTCCTTGATTGGATTTCAATCAGGCCAAAATCGCTTAATTCGTCGAACAAGTATTCTGGCCGGGGGTAGGTTCCCGAACCGGGTGCCCGCGTATTTGGATACTTCTTCGTGAACTCGGTTGGGCCCGATGCTTTTCCGGCTTTCCATTTTTTTACGATTTCCTTCAGGAGATTGTACTGGTAATTCCAAACCGGTTCCGGGGGGTCGAATTTCGGATGCATCCAGACGAATGACTTTGTCGTTGAATCAACGGGTTGTTTCGAAATGAGCCCTGCCAGGTCCAGGACTCCGGTGGCAGTGTTGAACTGATCCGGTCGCGATTGCAGCTTGCGTTGCAAATCCGTACCTGCTGCGTAATGGATTGATTGTTTATCCAACTCGTTAACCAGGCGGTGAAGCAGATTATCCTTCACGATGCAATTGACGCGGTCCGCACTTCCCTCGAACAGTCCTTGGTTCTTTCGGCCCAACCCCCTCATTGCTTTCAGGTGCGTTCGAAGATCGTCCTCATGAGTGCCATGTACCAGTGCAAGTGCCGCTGCAATTTCGTTGGCTTTGACCTTGCGATTTCCAAGTTCCATTAACGCGTTCAGGATTTCCCTTTGGTGCGTCAATTGTGTCAAACTTTTTTGGACTTTCTCACCCTTTCGTCTTTTCAGTGGACCCGAATTGGCGGCAATGTCCGCATGAATCCGCTCCATTTCATCGGATACGATTTGAGCCTGTTCTTTGCTCTTTTCGGTCTCAACTGCCACCGATTGGTTGATCACTCCTCGTCCATACCGTGGACGATTAAGCACATTTCTAAGTGCCTCGGATAGCGTACTGAATTTTCGGAAAAAACGTCCGGTGGATTTGGGCATATATACCACTAGCCGTTGCAGGCAAGTTATAGTTTTCTTTTCCCTGACTCCAGCCATCTTTGTTTAGCAAATCGCAGTGTCAGCGTAGACAATACGTAGCCCAACGTGGGCACCAAAGCGGCCAAAAACGGTTGGGGTGCGGAAATCCAGACCAACAAAAGGCTTGCCAAGACGTACGTCGTGACGGCAATCAAAAGCCGGCGTGTCCAACTGGTTTCCCACGCTTTGTCAGCCTCGACGCGGGAGTTGCGGGAGTGAATGTTGGCAATGGTTTGGCGCATCGCATTGGAACGATTCGTTTTTCTTTTCCTGGCTTTCATGGTTTTTTTTTCCTTGCTTTTTCTTTGCTAGCCGGCCAAACCGGTGCGGATGAACTCCACGGCCAGCGCCAACAACATCAAGCCCATAATCTTGGAAAAGACGTTGATGACTTTTTCGCCCAACACGTTCTTCAGAAGGGGCGCGAAGTGCAGGATGACGAATGCCAACGCCAAAGCTAAAAATGCGGCCGCCGCGGTGACCAGTTGGCCGACTTGCTGGCTCAACAAGATGGTGGTGGTGATGACGCCCGGACCGGTGAGAAGCGGGGTGGCAATGAGCACGGCGATGGAGTCGCTATCTTCTTTTTTGTTGCCCTTCAATTGGATGCCGAGGACCGTTTCAAGTCCCATCAAGCCCAGTACGATTCCACCGGCGATCTTGAACGACGAGAGCGTGACGCCCAGCATGGTCAGGATGCCGTGGCCGGTAAACAGGAAGACGTACGCCAGGATGGCGGCCAAAAAGACGGCTTTGTGCGCGATGCGGCGGCGCTCCTCGTCCGACACCTTGCGCGTCAGCGCCAAAAACGCGGGGATGGAGGCGAACGGGTCCAAGATGACGAACAAGGTGACGAATGCGTAGATGAACTGGTCGATGAAAGCCATGGCGGGATCAACGGTTGCGGAAAGAAGCTAACGGAAGCCTTGTTTTTTAAAGCATCCACGTTGGCGGCAGCGTTGGATTACGCCTTGCCGTTGACTGTTTTTTTTCCGTGGCATCGAGTGGTATTTTTTTTGGGTTTCGGTTTTTTTCTTGTTTTTGTTGTCGGTGTTTTGGTATTTCATCCGACGTAGTCCTTCCATTCGGTGATGTTGAACGCCGCTTGCGGGCCTTTGCTTCCTGTGGCGTAGGGTTGCGGTTTTTGTCCTTTTACCTTGGCCTGCACCGCTTCGACGAACTTCCAACACGCTTCGATTTCCCGCCACGACGCAAAAAAGGTTTTCTTGCCTTTCAGCGCTTCTTCGAAGAGGATTTCGTACGCTTGCGGCGTCTTGGGCTGCACGTCGCAGGATTGGCAGTACTCCATCTTGAACGATTTGAGTTCGGTTTGGCCGATCTCCTTGAGATTGACCGACAAGGCAAATTTTTCGTCGGGTTGCAGCGTGATGGTCAGCGTGTCTTTCAGCGTCTGCTGGTCCATGTACTGGGCGGGCTTGAATGTGATGATGACTTCGGCAAAGCGTTTTTGCAGTTTTTTGCCCGTCAGCAAGTAGAACGGCACGCCTTTCCAGCGCGGCGTATCCACGTAGGTCTTGAGCGCGGCAAACGTTTCCGTATTGGTCTGGTGTCCCACTTCGGATTCGTAACCCGCGTACTGGCCGAAGACCACCTGCTCGGTCGAGCGCAGCTTCTTGAGCACGTTGGCTTTGGCTTCGGATACCGACAGTGGTTCCCAGGTCTTGGGCGGCTCCATGGCGACGCGGGCCACCATCTGCAACAAATGCGATTGCACCATGTCTCGGAGCGCACCGGTGTTGTCGTAGAACTCAATCCGTCGGCTGGTGCCCTGGTCTTCGCTTTGGATGATCTGCACGTTGTCGATGTATTTGTGGTTCCACACAGGCTCGAAAACCGGATTGGAAAAGCGCAAGACCATGATATTGCGCACTGTGGACTTGCCCAAGTAATGGTCGATGGGGTAGACCTGTTCGCCGAAATGCTTGGACAGCAGGTGGTGGAGTTTCTTGGCGGACTTCAGGTCGCTACCAAATGGCTTTTCAATCATGACCCGCTTGAAACCGGAGTTCTTGATTTTGGCGATACGTTTGGTGATGCGCGGGAAAAGTTCCGGCAAGGTGGCCAGCATGAAAAGCAAGTTTTCTTTTTTGTCCAACTGGCGGCAAAGCGCGTTAAACGAGGTGTCGTTTTCCACGTCCGTCTGGCAGAATTCCAGGCATTTTTCAAACGCGCCCCACGCCGGGCCCGCTTTTGGGGTACATGCCTCTTTGGCCTTTTGACGGAACCCTTCCGTGCCCCAGGGCTTGCGGCCGATGCCTAGGATGTCCAAATCGTCAAAGCGGCCGTGTTGGAAGCCATTCCACAACGCAGGCAGAAGCTTGCGTTGCGCCAGATCGCCGGTCGCGCCGAACAATACGAGGGTGTTTTCAGCCATAGGGATGTTGCCTCAAGTGTGACGCGGGCCGTTCTTTTAATGGATTTGCATGCCGGCCCATTTTGCAGGTCGCCGGCTTGAATTGCCCGTTTTGGATGCGTCTGCGAGTTGGCGGGTTTTTCGGCAGTGTTTAAAATCTTTGAAAAGGGAGAAAACAACGCTTGCCGGAAACAAAAAAAGGCAAAGCGACGCAGGCGGCACCAAGGCAAAACGCCTTCTTTTTCATTTCCTTTTGCCTTCGTTTGATTTTTTCCACGTGGCCTTTTGACTTTTTCAACACCGCCAGGTTTTTCGTCACGTATTTAAACCGGTTTTCGCATTGTTTTCTCCGCTGTTTTGAGCTGTTTTTCGTCCATTGCGAGAAATGAAGCCATCGAAACGGAACGCTTCAAATCAAAACGGGTTTTTGTGCTCTTAGCCGTCCGAACGGACACAGCGGGCTTTGGCGCTAAAGTTTCATTCATTTCAAGGTGTTGTCGTTATGGGTTTGCGTCCTGCCAGAACCGTCCGTGAAGTCAAGGCCCAGCCGTGGACCCGCATTTCGCGCAAGAAGCCCCGCAAAAGCTACGTCAAAGGCGCGCCCAACTCAAAAGTCCGCCAGTTCAACATGGGTTCCGACCGCTTCTACGATTTGCAACTGGAATTGGTCTTGGAAGGGCCCATCCAACTGCGCGACAACGCGATTGAAGCGGCCCGCCAGGCCATTAATAAGCACTTGGAAAAGAATTTGCAGACCAACTATTTCTTGCAAGTCCTCAAGTTTCCCCACTTGGTCATCCGCGAACACACTGCGCTAGGGGTGGCCGGTGCTGACCGTATCTCGAAAGGCATGAAACTCTCTTTTGGCAAGCCGAAAGGCCGCATGGCGCGCATCGCGACGGGTGAAGGCGTCTTTCGCGCCCGCATCGACAAGTCCGCGCTGTCCGTTGCCAAAGTCGCGTTCAAACGCGGCCGACTCAAGCTATCCGGGCACTACGCGCTGGTCATCAAGGACATCACGGCTGAGCCTTGGAACTTGGCGAAAGTAGGCAAAGCCGCCGTCTCTTTCAAGAAAAAAGAAGTCGCGGTTGAAGCCAAAGCCGAGGAAGCCCCGGTCGCCAGTGCGGAAGGCGCAGCACCTGCCGCAAGCGCGGACGGTAAGGCCCCCGCTGCTGCAACCGATGCCAAAGCCGGTGGAAAGCCCGCGGCCAAAGGAACAGCTCCTGCCAAGGACGAAAAGAAGAAGTAAAACCGGTGCCTGACGCGGGTTTCCGGTTTTTTCTTTATTTTTTGCGAACGGTTAGCGGCGCCCTGTTGGAAACGCCGAGCGAATCTAACGCAACGCAATGGGGTGGAGAAGAAAAAAAACGGGAGAAACGCCGCCTTCGCTTTGCCACTGCAATGCCTTTTTTTGTTGCAAGCAACCGCGTTTTTTTCTTTCCATTTCTACGTTTTTCAACAGATCCGGTTAGCGCGATCTTTTTTTAGTCAGCCCCGTCTCCCGATTGCCAATAGGGGAAGTCCGGCCCCGGAATGTTTTTTAATCCTTCCTGGGTTACCTGTAAATGCGCAACCGGATGTGATACTTCGGTTGTCCTGGAAAGGATGCGATCCAAACCGCCTCTGTCGTGCGTTCGTCCATTAGGCCTGGCGTCTGGACTATAACTCGCCGGCTGAAACCTACGTGCTTCATGCGTGATTTGCGACGCGGAAAAGATAACCTCTAAAACGCCCGATAGGTCAAGTTTGTAATCGGAAGAAAAAGCTGTTTGAGGCACTTGTCCACCGAGTCCAGAATCCGGTTGCGCAAAATCAAGAGAATGGTCCACATGGCTCTACGCAATCCAAAAAAAGGAAAAAACAGACGCCCAAAGGCTAAAGGCGGCCGAAGTCCCGCTGGAAAAAGCAAAGCCTCCAAAGTCAAGAAGCTCATCCGGTTGGCCAACGCACGACGCACCACGCGCCCAAGCAGAGGCAAGAAACGGAAGTAATTTTTTTATCCACTCGTTTCAGACGCGCCGCATCCGCTACGGTTTCGCTATTTTTTCACAATTTTCCCAAGACCGCTTCATAGATTTTCAGCAACGCCGTCAAGGCCAGCGTCAAAGGCGCGATGGCAAGGAGTCCGGCCGCCAGTTTTTTCTTCCAATCCCACTTCTTTTGTTCAATCCATTGGAATGCACCGAGGTACAGCACGACGACCCAGAACCAGCCGTACACGTTGCCCACTGGGCTATCAAACCACACTCCCGGCGGCGTCCAAACCCAGTAACCGAACGTTTTGGCCAACGGTTCGAATACCAGCAAGTCGATCGCGACCAGCGCGACGCCGGCCACGGCCGCGGCTTTCAACGGATGCGCCTGCCCCACCTTTTCCTTGGCCAACCCGTAACCGAAGTAGAGCAACGCAGCCCACGCTAGGCTGATGTTCAGCGGCACGTTGAAAACATAGACCAAAAATCCTTCGCCGTAATGGTAACGCGTGAAGACTTCCTGCGTCGCCCACTCCAACAGAAAACCGAAGAAAATGGCCGGAACGAAGAAGGCCGCGGTTTTGGCCCTGCCCCATCGCGTGACGGCGTGGTGGATGACGAGCGCGAATACGGCCATCCACGCCAATTCGTACAACACGAACGAAAGCTTCAGCATTGTTTCTATTCACTATCCGCAAGCGGGTGATGCTGTTGGTTTGTAAGTCAAAAATCAGCCTGATATTAATATGCTCATTGTAATGGATTTGTGTTATCCCGTAATTAGTTCCTCTCTAGGTTTTGGTAAGCTTTTCGTACTTTAAACCTTTAGCCACCTTCTGGTTCCAAACCTCAAACGGCGTTTGCCACTCCAAACTCATGTGCAAACGCCGTTCATTGTACGCGGCCACAGCCGCGTCCAAATCCCCACCAAAATGATGGTAAAGCTTCTGGATTGTGTGGTTCAATTTTTCCAGTTTGCCGTTGCATTGCGGGTGCGCCGGACGCGTGAAAATGTGCTCGCAACCCGCTTGCGTCACGCCCACGTGAAACGCGTGACGCTCGTCACGTTTGTCATGCGTATTGCAGAATTGCGAACCGTTATCCGTCAACAACTGCCGAGGCACGCCCCACTTCGCGGTCGCAACCGCGAACACTTGCAAAGAGTTTTCGGCAGTGGCCGAATCGAACAAACCCCACCCGACGATCAAACGGGTGGCGTCGTCTTCGAACAAAACCATCCATTTGCCATCGCGCATCAACTTCCAATCGGCGTGCCACAACGAATTGGCTTTGCGCCGCTCGTACCGTACCCACTTCCGCTTTTTGGATTTTTTGGGTTCGCGTTTTGCAAGTTTTGCCTCGCGCAAAACGCGGTGAATCCGGTTGTGCGATAAACGGATTCCTTGGCGTTTGAGTTGTTGTTCCATTTGCATTGCACTGCAAGGCAATTCTTGAAACTGACGTATTACCGTTTCTTTCAGGTGTTCGGACGTTGGAACAGATGGCCGCCCGCATTTTTGCAAGACCGGCGGGCGGCCGTCTTCCAAGTAACGGTCGTAGAGCTTGCGCACCCAGCGGGGTGTGATTTTGGCAATTTTTGCGATGTGCCAGACGCTGAAAAGTCCGGCATTCATTTGACGGCAGATTCGGTTGATTTGCGGTTGTTTCAAGTGTTTCATACCCCTTCTGAAATCTCAGAGGGGAACTTAATTCAGGATATTACACATTGTAATGGATTCGTGGCGTTGCGGTGGACTCGTACGCGAATCGGTTCGACAGACGTTGTCCATTGGAAATCCCAAAATCCCAACCTACTTCTAGAAGCGATTGAATCGGGCGGAACCCCCATTGATGCATCGGATCCCCCCGTCAGCCGGCATGACTTCGGCCACCACCAACTTGCGGTCCGTGATTATGGTTCTTTTCGCTCTCCCCGTAAGCGCTGGGGCCTCCGTCCGGTAGACTTATGAGAGGTTTGAATAATTCGGTTTTTTGTTAGGCAAACTTTATTTGCAACAACCACCTAACCCATTTCTAGAGGTGGTTGTTGCCGTGAGCGTCGTGAAAACAATCCGAACACTCGGATCTTTTGAAGTCGAAAACAAATACCGCCGAGTAAGTCGCCTCGGCGACCGACTCGACGAACTATCCGCAACCGTCAACTGGAACGCCTTTCGAGACACACTCGAAAAAACCCGCCCGCCTTCCAGCGGGCCCGGACGGCCCGAATACGACCGCGTCCAACTATTCAAAATGCTCGTCTTGCAGTCCTGGTACGGATTATCCGACGAACAACTCGAATACCAAACCGCCGACCGCTTCTCGTTCCAAAAATTTTTAGGATTTCCCGAAACCATTCCCGACTACACGACCATCTGGAATTTCCGAGAACAACTCGTCAAACTCGAACTATTCGACTCGTTACTTGATGAGTTGAACAAGCAACTGGACGCGCGGGGTTTGAAAGTCCGAAAGGGCGTCATCCAAGACGCCAGCGTCATTACCGCTGACCCCGGCAAGAAACGGATTGCGGAATTGAAAAACAAATCCGAAGAAGGCAAAGGCGTCTCGTATTCTCCAAATCAGCTGGCGCACATGGATTTGGATGCGTCCAGCACCGCGAAAAACGGGCAATACGTTTTCGGTTACAAGGCACACGTCAAGTGCGATGCGGAGTTTCAGTTGATTCGGGCCGTCGTCGTGACGACGGCAAGCGTTCACGATAGCCAAGTTTCGTTGGAAGAAGACGGTGACGGTCCGGTCTATCGGGACCGGGCGTATGCGGGAATTCCGTTGAGTGCAAAAGGCGTTACGGATTGCACGATGCACAAGGCGTATCGCGGGCGTCCGGTGACGCCTCGGCAGAAACTGCAAAACACTCGGTTTTCGAAAACGCGTTGTTTGGGCGAGAGGCCGTTCGCCGTGATTAAGCGCGTGTTTCACGGCGAACATGTTTTCGTGAAAACGAATGAGCGCGTGGGTTTGTTGGTGGGTTTGCGTTGTTTTGGGTATAACATTTATCGTGCGTTCGGGTTGAGTCGTGCGAATTCCTAGCGACAGCTCGGTTGAACGAAGAAAAAAATGGCGACGTGTTGTTGGTTTTGAGGGTTTTTTCCCTCTGGAAATAGAATTTTGGTTTTTTTTGATTTTGAAACGGAAGAAATCGTTAAAAGCTCAATAAATCAAACCTCTCTTATTTCGCACACTCCAATTAATGGTCCGCCGCCAATCCGCATTGGTCGAAATGCCCGTCGCATTCGTACATGATCGAAAGCGCGATTCGGTCCGGATCGTGACTCTGTGGAAACGCAATACGCGGCCAATGCCTGAATTCTTGGAAGATGCATCGGTAACCGATGATCGCAAAGCAGCGGCGGTCTTGGCGTGCATTCGAAAGTTGGCCCGGTTGAATGCAGCCGGATTCCGTCATGACCATCTCGGACCAAAGAACGTACTGATCCAGGAAGCCGAAATTGACCGGGTGCACTTGGTGGATATCGATCTTCTCAAGACGACTAGGTCGCCTAAACGGAAGCCTTGGCCTAGCGGAGAAATCGGCCTTTTCGCGAGCCTGACTGCGAATTATTTGCCCGTACGAAAAGCCTTCGGCAAAACCTATGACGAACTCCAATCGCATTTCGAGGACTATTACCAACGGCACTATACTCTATTCCTGAAGAAAAAACCGAAGAAATATACGGCGTGGATTTCTAGGTTATTTGGCTTCACTAGGAAAAAATAATCGGAAAAAATAAAAAACGGGGAGGCGACGCGTGCAGGGGGTGAGACTACATTATATTTTAGTCAATCCCGTGCCTGAACTCATTTCAACGACGCATACCCCCAGATGACGCGGAACGGCTCGCAGAATACGATGACCGATTCATAATCCGCATAGTCGGAAGGCAGTTCGTATTCCTGGTAGCCGTTGACGTCAATCAGGTCGTGCAGCAAGACGTTCTTGGAAGAATCCAAAGCCGCTGGCGAGGTGGGTGCCGCATTGGATGTCAGCCGCACTACCAGTCGCGGACCGGACTTCGTTGAAAAGTCTTGCGAAAACGTCAGGTATTTTTTCCCATCGCGCTCGATGACGGCCGCGCTTCCTTTCATGTCGTATTGCACGCGCACAAACGCGTTGGGTCCGGCTAATGCATTGCCTGTCTGCGATTTTTGCGCCATGGCGTCCCGTTCGTCTTGAGTCATGGTGCTTTTTTCAACGGCCGTTGACCCACTTGCCTTGGTCATTTCGTCCATTTTTTCCTGGATGTTTTGCGTGACGACTCCATCCGGCGCAGGCGTGATGGATTGCGCCGATGGTATGGCCGATGCCGCGGGAGGCTGCGGCTGCGTACAACCCAGCAAGAATATAGCCACAAGACACGTTGCCAAAAAGATGAGTTTCATTTTCTTTCCCCCTATGTGTTGTAATTCAAAATGCCGTCGACCAGCGTGGGTAAGCCTTGCACGATGCCTGCCAACAAGAGAGAATTCGCGTTGAAAAACACGTCTTTGGGCGCCAACAAGGCGTACGCCAAAAGCAAGACGTTGAGTCCGGCGGCGGCCCAATAGATGGACGAAGACTTTGGCGTCCATTTGACGGCCGTGTACGCAAAACCGATGGCGCTCAAGAACAGCCATGTGTGGTAATAGCTGTACAGGGCCAAGCTTGACGGCAAAAGCTCAAACAAGTTCAAGTAGTTGATGGCTAGGCCAACGGCTAAAATCAGCGTCCAGGCGTGGACCACCTTGTTTTGCATGGCGTTGGGAAACCACTTGTAGGTGGCGGCCACCAGTAGCACCATCAGGACGGTCCACCAAATCATCGCGGACGTCTGAAAGCCGGTGTCGAAAAAATTGATCTTGTCCGCGTGGAGGTAGCCCCATGCCAAGGCGATGACGATTCCCCACGCGGCAATGATCTTTCCTACTTGATTCATGTTTTGCCCTCACTCCGTGACGACCAGCGTGCCTTTCATGCCGCCGTGGCCCGCGCCGCAAAACACGCTGCAGGCGAATGTGAACGAACCGGCTTTGTCCGGCGTGAATTCGATGATTTCCGCCGTTCCGGGATTCAAGTCGCGTTGGATGCCGAATTCCGGCAACGAAAAGCCGTGCGGCACGTCTTGCGCCGTAATCGTCAATTTGACGGGAACGCCTTTTTTGACCGTGACGGTTGCCGGCGAGAATTCAAACGACGTGGCCGACAACGTGACTTCTTGGACCGACGCCTGGCTTTGGCTGGGCGTGGCCGGCGGTTGCGGAGGCGTTACGGCTTCTTGAGTGGCTGCCGGAGCACTGGCCTGACTCGTGGCCTGCACGGTGGCTGCGACAGAAGCTGAGGGTTGGGTTTGCGGTTGCGTGCAGCCGAACAACAAAAGCCCGGCCAACAATACGGAAAATAGCAATTTGACGTTCATGGTTTTCGCACCTCGAATGGAATTTCGATAGCACGGTTAGATTTTTGGGGTATTAAGTCCTTTGGGCCCATCACCAAAAATTGGTTTCAGCTCCTGCCAAAGTCATTTTTTGGGCAATGCGTTTTTGATGAGTGACATTTCGGATTCCGGCCCATGCAGTTTGATCACCCAATATTTTTTTTTGCTTCATCTACGGAGACGATTTGAATGGGTCGATCCTTTTTACTTGCTTTTGAGCGTTGGATGTACTTGGCATATTCGTCTCGAATGATGGATTCACTTTTGGCTTTGAATGTCATGTCGTGAAATCGCACTTCCAAATCCATGTACCCGGCAGTGCGAGGATGTGATCGCAATGTTGGTTCGATTCGGGCTTGGCTTCCGCGTTTTGCGCTTTTGATTTGCGTGGCCAATTTGTTGGCGAATATTTGAGCCATGAGCGTATGCTGTATCGAAAACCTCTTATAAACGGTTTCCGTGAAACGTACGGCGGGCGTGTTTTTCAGCCGTTTTATTCAATATTTTGGCATTGAGGTTTGAGTTCCCATGGTTGCGAAGACTTCTAAATCCGCATCGTCCGTTCCCATCACCATCGTCCAAGCCAAAGCCTCGCAAGACGCCGACAAAAACTTGGACGCCGCCGTCGGTTTCGTCCAAAAAGCGGCCCAAGCTGGAGCCAAGATTATTTGCCTCCAGGAATTGTTCCGCTCGCCTTATTTTCCCCAGTACGGCGACCACGGTGCGTTCGATTACGCCGAACCTTTGGACGGCTCCACTGCCCAGGTCATCGGAAAGGTCGCCAAATCCGAGAAGGTCTGGATCATCGCGCCCATCTTCGAAAAACGCGCGCGTGGCGTGTACTATAATTCCGCCATCGTGCTTAACGACAAAGGCAAAATCGCCGCGCATTACCGTAAACTGCATCTACCACAAGACGCGCACAGTTTTTCCGAGAAATACTACTTCGCGCCCGGCGACTTGGGTTATTGCACCGTAAAGACGCCGTGGGCCAAAATCGGCGTGATGATTTGCTGGGACCAGTGGTACCCCGAAGGCGCCCGCATGCTGGCACTAAACGGCGCGGAAATCTTGTTTTACCCCACGGCCATCGGCTGGCACAAAGACGAGCAAAAAGACGTGGCCAAAGACCAGCGCGAGGCGTGGGTGACGATGCACCGTGCGCACGCCATCGCCAACGGCGTGTTCGTCGCCGCGCCCAACCGCACCGGCCGAGAAGGGGACTTGACGTTTTGGGGTTCGTCCATAATCGTCGAGCCGTCTGGGCGCATCGTGCGCGAAGGCAGCCAAAACAAGGAAGAAATCCTTTCTTGGGGCTGTGACTTGTCCAAGATTGAACAGCAGCGTCACGGCTGGCCTTTTTTGCGCGACCGCCGCGTGGACACCTACGGTGATTTGCTGCACCGATTCAAAGGTTGAGCGCCAGGTAATCCCCCCATGGCCCTTTCCGCTTTTAAAAATGCGTCCGTCCGCTTACCGGCTGAGTGGGAGCCCCATGCGGGCACGTGGATGGCGTGGCCTCACGAAGCGTTGACGTTTCCCCAATTGGCGGCCGTCGAAAAAGTCTGGGTCAAGATGATCCGCGTTTTGGCCAAGAAAGAAAAAGTCAACCTGTTGGCCCACTCGCGTTTGCACGACCGTTTCGCCAAGAAACTTTCCCGCGTCAAGAACCTCGTGGTGCACGACGTGGCCGTCGCTGACGTGTGGCTGCGCGATACGGGCCCCATTTTCGTCAAGCGTTCCGGCCGCCTGCAAGCCACGTGTTGGGAGTTCAACGCGTGGGGCAACAAGTATGAGGAATTGCTGGCCGATCGCGGTTTGAACGAAAAAGTCGCCGCGTTGGCCAACGTGCCTGCAGTCAAGACCGGTATGGTCTTGGAAGGCGGCTCGATCGATTCCAACGGCGCCGGTTTGTGCCTCACGTCGGAGCAATGTTTGCTGAACAAAAACCGTAACCCCGCTTTAAGCAAAAGCCAAATTGAAGCCAACTTGAAAAAGCATTTGGGCTTCACGCAAATCCTGTGGCTGGGCGATGGCATTGCGGGCGACGACACGGACGGCCACGTGGACGACGTGGCCCGTTTCGTCAACGGAACGACGGTGGTGCATGCCGTTGCGGAAAAAGGCGACGAAAATTTCAAAGCCTTGGATGACAACCGCAGGCGTTTGCAGCGGTACGCCAAAATCCACGGCCTAACCCTCGTCGAAATCCCGATGCCGCCCCGGATGGAGTTTGACGGCAAGCCAATGCCTGCGAGTTACTGCAATTTCTACATAGGCGACTCCGTGGTTTTGGTTCCCGTGTTTAAGACCGCGTCCGACCGCGAGGCGCTTTCCATTCTCCGCGAACACTTTTCCGACCGCGACGTGGTGGGCCTGGACTGCCGAAAAGTCGTTGAAGGAATGGGTGCCATCCACTGTGTGACGCAGCAGCAACCTCTATAAATCAGCACGCGGGAAGTTTTACGATGGATCGACTCGTTGCCCTACTTCCCGAAAGCGTACGGAAAAAAGCGGTTCCCCTGGCCGCCGGTATGGGTTACCGCGTTTGGGTGGAACCGACGATAAAAAAAGCAATCCATACGGCAACCGCACTCCAAAAAACGAAAGGCGGCGCCATTTTGAATATCTTGGGCGAACATCTGGAATCCAAGGAGCACGTGGAACGCGACGTGTCCAAGTATCTGGAACTGGTCGATGCCGTGGCAAAGGCTCGGAAATCGGGTCTTGAAAATGTCGCGATTTCCATCAAACCCACCCAGTTCGGTTTTCATGTTCCTGGAATTGATTCCACTGAGCGCGATCTTTACACGAGCAATCAAATGTGGCGCGTGGTCGATGCTGCAACCGCGCATGGTATTCCCATCGAAATCGATGCGGAAAGCTCCGAATCACACGACTTCACTTACGATTTGCTGGAGAAATTCGCCTACAACTTGAAAAAGAAAGGACGCTCCGGTTTGTTGGGCGTGGCCGTCCAGGCCAATTATGACGACGCTTTGGACCGGTTGAAGCGCTTAATGGCCTTGAACCCCCAGATGTATGGCCCACTGAAGTTCCGATTGGTAAAAGGTATTTACGCGCCCGAAAAGGGAGACGAAAAAGCCGTTTCCGGAGATCGGAAAACCTTGGCGATGTTCAAGGAATTGGTCGCTTACGGTCTTGAGCATAAAGGGGATCATCACGCATTAGCTATTGGTACCCATCACGAGGAAATCTTGAAACTGGCTTTGGATGCGGTCCAGAATGGAATGGGCGGCATACAGATCCAGATGCTCAAAGGAATCCGGGTTCCGGTCCGAATGGGTTTAGAGCGTTTGGCTCGCAAAGGCGTCATCCAGCAGGCGCCTTGGCTTTACATTCCCATCGGCACGCAACAGCAAGCCGGGCCTTATGCGTCCAGACGGTTGGACAAAGCGTTTGGTCTTCTTAAACGGACGGCGTTGGACTTCATCAGTCTGGGCGCCTGGACCGGTAAATGGTTTGTGCGAAAACCAAAATGACGCAGCAGCAACCGGCGTGAATCCGGCCGTTTGGCCTAGTACGTTTTTAACGATCAGCGTCTACGCTATTGTCATGAACCGCATCGCCCTGATTGGTCCGCGCCATGCCGGAAAAAGCCTGCTAAGCTTCACGTTTTCCGCCTTTCTCAAGCACCGCCAGCTGCCGGTGGCGTTGGTCAATCTCGACCCCGCGGCTCACAAGCTGCCCTACGTGGCCGATGTGGACGTGCGGCACTTTTCGCGCGACAAGGACCTCTTCGCGCTGTATTCCGCGTTGCTGCGGGACGACGTGTTCTTGGACCAACTGTCGGCCTTGGACGCTCCCGTGACTTTTTTTGATTTTGCTTCCGGTTTGGATTGGTTGTGGTTTTCGGAACTGCCCGATTTCTGCGACGCCGCGTGGCTCTTGACGCCCGCTTTGGCGCCCGCTTCCTTGTTGGCCGCCGTGGGCGAAAAGTTGGACGTGCCGGTGCTCAACGTGGTCAACCAGCGCCGCTTGTTGGCATCCGACCAAAAGACGCTGTCCGCTTTTTCCGTGCCGACCCGCAGCCGCAAAGACACGGTGTTTGTCAACGCGTGGGAACGCGACGGCTTTGACGCGCTGGCCAAACACCTCGGCCCCTTGCCGCAAATGGCTTAAAAGGCGCCTTTCCTTCTCTTTGCTTGGTCCGATTATGACGCCTGCACTCAAGCCTTTGGTCATCTCGCTGGGCGGCTCGCTTCTGAACCAGCCCGGTTACGCCGCTTCTTTTGCCGCCTTGCTCGCACCTTTTCTTGACAAACGGAAGTTTGCCGTGGTGACCGGAGGCGGACAAAAAGCGGCCGTCTATGCCGAAGCGGCGCGAAAACGCATGTCTGCCAAGATTGGAGCCGAGTTCTACGCGGATTCGGACGCCATCGAGGCCACGCGCGAAAACGCTGCCGGTCTTAAAGCCGCATTCGGCAAGCTTGTGTATCCTACGATTATTACGCATCCGTTGCAAGCCGTCGCCGCGCTGAAGAAGAAGAACCTCGTGCTTTCCGGAGGCTTTTTGCCGGGCATCACCACGGATGCCTGCAGCGTCCTGGTGGCCGAAGCGCTGGGAGCAAATCGAGTCATCAACGCCTCGCGTGTGGATGGCGTCTACGACAAAAACCCGTCCGTTTTCAAGGGCGCGCGCCGCTTTGATCGCTTGACGCATGACCAGCTTGTGGACATGGCTACTCGGTTCGACCAAAGAAAAGCCCGCACCAACTTCGTGTTCGACGTGGTAGCCGCGAAATTGGCCGCACGCTCTAAGATTCAGATCGATTTCGTGGATGGCCGCGATTTGGGCCAACTCAAGGCGGCGATTGAAGGCAAAGCGTTTGACGGCACGGCCGTGCGGTAGACTTGACAGTCAAGCTACAGCAATCCCGGCAAATAAGACGACGAAATAGGCCGGTCTTGGTGTCAAGCTCGCCAAGAAAGTAGTCGGGAAACTTTCTTGGCTTGCTATAAGGTTATGCGTATAGCAAGTAAGTGGCGCAAACGATTAGCCGACGAGGCGTCACTGGCTATCAAGCTCGCGAGATTGATTTATCAAAAATTGAAGCCGCTTACTATAGGTGTGGCCTTTTTTTTTTGCGAATTATTCCAGGAACTGATGCCATGGCTGTTTTTTGTCTAAGGTTAGTTGGTCTTTAGTCCAAAAAACGTGTTCCGGTGTCCGCGAGGCGTTTTTGCATTGCCCGCCCAGTTCTGTTTGGAGGTGCCGGGCCCATCGGCGGTTTTCAATGCCTTGAAGATGTACTTCTGTCCCGCCCCTTTTTGCGATTTCACTTAGCATCAACGCGATGAGTCGGCTTCCGATTTTTTCTCCTTTGCGTTCAACGACCGTTTGGTTCTGTTGGGTTGTCATTTTGAACTTGACGTGTCCGGATGTGAGCTGGTATCTTCCGTATCCGTCATGGAATGCCGTGCGGTCACCTACGATTTTTCCGGATTCGTCAAATGCGGTGATGTTGACTAAATCGGGCCGGTTTGACCCCCTTCGGATTTCAACTCGAGAGCCATCTTTTAGTTCCCCTGACCAAAGGATTTGTTCCATGGGCGTATTTCCTTTTCACTATTTTTTAATTTTTTTTAAGGTCAAACCGCGGGTCGTATTTTTTTTGTCAGGTCCCCCATTCGAGGTTCTGTCCTTTGTATTTGACGAGGTAGATGATGACGCCGCCGGCTAACGCCAACGCGATGAAGATGGTTTCGGTGTCCCATGCGCCGAACAACAAGAGGATGCCGACGATGAGGCTGAACATCCAGATGGTTCGGTTGGACAGCGCTTCGTGCAGTTCGTCGGCAGGCATGGAACGTTAATGTGTTGGCCGGATTTAAGCGGTGGCCTCAACGGGGACGTTACGGCGTGGCTGTTTCCGCGGTTGGTTTTGCTTCCGGTTCGGCTTTCTCTTTTCCAGCTGCGGCGTGGGCGTAACCGATCTTCCGAGCCGATTCCTTCAAGGCTTCGATGGCGGGCAGTTTCTTGCCTTGCAGCATCTCCAGCAAGGCGCCGCCGGCAAGGCTCACGTGGCCGAATTTCTTGAAGGGAATTCCGAATTTCTTGAGCGCGGTGATGGTGTGCCCGCCGCCAAGCAAAGTGAATGCCTTGGTTTCCTGCATGGCCTGCAGCACGAGGCGGGTGCCTTGTTCGAACGCTTTTTGTTCATACGCGCCCAGCGGGCCTTTGAGGTAGACTGTTTTGGCCGACTTGATGTGGCGGGCGTAGGCATGCGCCGTGTGGGTACCGATGTCGAACACGCTTTCCTCCAATTCGGGCAGTTGTTCCAGCTTGACTTCGACGCGGATGCCGTGTTCGTCCGCATAAGCAAAATCGCCCGGCACGTCGATTCGGTCCTCGTACTTCTTTATCAGTTCCTGCACTTTCGGCAGGTAGGCCAAGTAGCCTTGGTTTTTGAGCCATTGTTCTTTTCGGCCCAACGATTTTCTTTTGGCTAGTAAGCAGAGCTCTCCGAGGATGCCCGAGGTGAGTATCATGTCGGCTTGGTCGTGTTCCAACGCGTATTCCATCAAGCTCAGCGGCTCGTCGGGTTTGCCGCCGCCTAGAAGCTGCACTACCGGGCGTTGCGCGTGTGTTGTGGCCTTGAGGACGGCGTGGTATTCGTGTTGCATCACGCGGCCGGCGTACGACGGCAAGGTGTGTGTGAATCCCATGAGGGACGTCTGAGCCCGGTGGGCGGCGGAAAAGGCGTCGTTGACGAACACGTCGCACACGGAGGACAATTCCTGGACGAACAAGGCTTTCTCAAACGGAGTTTTTTTGCCGTCGAGGGATTCTTCCGCGTATAGACGCACGTTTTCCAACAGGAAGACTTTGCCGGCGGACATCTTGCGGATGGCCGTCAAGGTCGTCTTTCCGGACAGGTCGGGCACGTACTTGACTTTTTTTCCCACGTGTTTGGACAGCAGGTTGGCGTGTTGTTCCAGCCGGGTGAAGTCCTTGTCGCCGGGCCGGCCTTGGTGCGCCACGACGACGACTTTGGCGCCTTTTTCGGACAATTCCGCAATGGTGCGGCCGTGCGCCTCGAGTCGTTCGGAGTCTTGGATGCGGCCGTTTTCGATGGCCGCGTTGATGTCGACGCGGACCAGCACGGTCTTTCCGGCGGGGTCGAAGTCGTCCATGGTCAAAAAGTCGTTGGAAGTCATGCGGTTCGTTCCTCTTTTTTTCAGGCGGCTTGCCTTTGGGACTGCCGTTTTTCCGATGCAAAGCGGGATGCGGTTTGGACGCGGGCTTTGTCGGATCGTCTCGCCGTCCAGCGGGTTTTGGCTTGCGTTGGATTGAACCGAGCGGCGGGTTTTGCTTTTCGGCTCTTGTTGATGGCGTCGTGCAGTTGTTGGCGGTGTCCGGCGGCCCACAGCATCCATTTCAGCACGTTGCTTCCGATGATGACGCGGTTTTGTTCGTGCCGGATTGTGACGACTTTCTGCAGCAGTTTGAGCGTCTCGGGGTGCGCCATGATGGCGTCGTGGATTTGGCGGGCGTGGATGAGGGCTTTCTCTTGGTTGAACGCTTTTTTCAAATCCGCTTGAAGCCGGGCGTGGGTGTAGCGTTCCTTGAGCAAGTTGATTTGTTCCTGCCACCGTTCTTGGGACTCTTGCTTCTTTTCAAGGGCCTCTTCTTGGCGGAGTTCCAGGAAGGGTAGTAGGCTTCCGCTGCGGAAGCTTTCCTGGACAAAGGGCTCTTCCATCCGGATGCGTTCCAATTCGTTCCGGGGACGTTCTTGGTTTTGTCGGCGCAGGTTGCGTTCGCGTAGTTGTCCGACTTCCCTGACGGTTCCCTGCCGGCCCTTTTCGCGGGAGCCGTAAAGTGGCATCAGTCCTTCTATGCGGGTTTTGTTCATGCGCTGTATTACTTCGAAAACGGATTAATAGGTTGCGATGGAATCGACCCGGGGCGTCGACTCACGCCGTCTTGGCGGTTTGGACGTAATCGTGGTCGGCAAAGACGACTTTGCTTGCCTCCATGACGAGAAAACCGACGGCCGCGGCGGCGAAGATGTACGCCCAATCCGTCGGGGACAAGGCGACGGTGCCGAAAACAGCCTGTAGCGGGGCCCAGTGGACGACTAGGATTTGGATGGCGAAGCTAGCCCATACTCCCAAGGTGAGGTTGAGGTTGGTCAACGGGTTGATTTTGGTGAACGGGAAGCTGGACCGGCACGACACGGCCGCGAACAGTTGGAACATGACTAGCGTCGTGAACGCCACGGTCTGGGCTTTGGCCGCGTCGTTCGCCTGGTACTGGCTGAACATGAATAAGGTGCCGGCGGCCATGACGGCGCCGAACAGCAGGATGGACGCGATGGCCGGCTTTGTCAGGGGCGGCGTGCCGGGCTTGCGCGGCGGACGCTCCATGATGCCGCGGTCGGCCGGTTCGGTCCCTAAGCCCAGTGCCGGAAAGTCGTCTGTCAACAGGTTCATCAGTAGGATTTGTAAGGGCAAAAGTGCGAGTTTTCCGAACAACAGGATGGCCAGGAATACGGAGATGATTTCGCCGGAGTTGCATGATAATAGATACCGGGTGGACTTGATGATTTTATCGTAAATGTTGCGGCCTTCCTCGACCGCGTTGACGATGGAGGCGAAGTTGTCGTCCACCAGCTGGGCTTTGGCCACTTCTTTTGCAACGCCGGTGCCGGTGCGGCCCATGGCGATGCCGATGTCGGCCCGCTTGAGTGCCGGCGCGTCGTTGACCCCGTCGCCCGTCATCGCGACTACGTGGCCTTGGCGTTTGAGCGACTCGACGATGCGCAGCTTCTGGATCGGCAGCGCACGAGCGATGATGGCCACGCGTCCGATGCGCGCATCCAACTGGGCGTCCGTCAAGTCGTCCAGCTGGCTGCCGTCCAGGACTTCTTGGCCGCTTTCCAACAAGCCGATTTTTTGACCCACGGCCTCCGCTGTGGCGGCATGGTCGCCGGTAATCATCATCACGCGGATGCCGGCTTTTTTGCATCGGGCGATGGCATCCGGCACTTCGTCGCGCGGCGCATCCATCATGCCGACGAGGCCCACGAAGATAAGGTTGTTTTCGACGGCGTCCGGCGTGGCGTCGGTTTTGCCAGCCATGGGTTTGTACGCAAGGCCCAGCACGCGGAGGGCTTGGCGGCCCATGGCGGCGATGGCGTTTTTGATGCGTTTTTTGGTTTCCGCATCCAGGGGCCGGCTCTGTTTACCATCCCATACCCGCGTGCATTGCATCAAAAGCAAGTCCGGCGCGCCTTTGACGTAGGCGTACGTTTTTTGGTCCGGTCCTTTTACCAGGACGCTCATGCGTTTGCGGTCCGAATCGAACGGTAACTCGCTCAGGCGTTCAAAACCGTCCAACGCGACGCGGCCTTTTTCCGCCAGGACCACCAAGGCACCTTCCGTGGGGTCGCCTTCAATGGAGGGCTGTCCGTCCTGTTGTGCCAACTTGGCGTTGTTGCAAATCGCGCCGATGCGCAAGGGCAATTCCAGCGTTTCCGGCTTCAGCGGCGGCTGGGGTTTCAATTGGCCTTCGGTGTCGTAACCAGAGCCCGTGACTTCGGTCCAATGCCCTGCCACGTAGATGCGGGTGACGGTCATCTGGTTCTTCGTCAGCGTGCCGGTCTTGTCCGAACAAATGATGGTCACTTCGCCCAGGCTCTCGGCCGCCGTCAGTTTTTTCACGAGCAGGTTCTTGCCGGCCAGGCGTTTGGCGCCCAACGACAGGCTGACGGTGACGACCAACGGCAGTGAATTGGGAATGGTGGATATCAACAAGGTCAAGGCGAACAGGACGACGGTGTGCGGTCCGATTTGCCCCGTCGCGGTGGCCGTGATGACCACGGCCAAAACCAGGATGCCGGCAATGATGCCGATCTGCCTGATCAGTTGTTGGAATTTGCGTTCCAGCACGCTGGGCTCTTCTTTGGTTTGTTGCAGGCTTTGGGCAATCTGGCCCAGCTGGGTTTTCATGCCGGTGGCGACCACGACGGCCTTTCCCTTGCCGTACGTCATAATGGTGCCAGAAAACACCATGTTTTTCTGGTCGCTCACGCGCACGCCGGGTTTTGCTTTGGCTACTGTTTTCTCCGACGCCTGTGACTCACCCGTCAAGGATGATTCATCGGCTTTGAGCATGATGCATTCAATCAATCGGCCATCCGCGGCCACGACGTCGCCTTCCTCCAGCACCAGGATGTCCCCGGGAACCACTTGGCTTGCCGGAATGAGGCGGATATGTCGGTTGCGCAGGACGCGGCATTGCGGTGCGGCAATTCTTTCCAACGCCTCCAGCGCCCGTTCGGCTTTGTACTCTTGATAGAAGCCCAACGCGCAGTTCAGTAGGATGATTATGCCGATGCCCAATGCTTCCAGCAGTTCGCCCAACGCCAAGCTGAGCAGGCCGGCGACGATCAGCAGCAGGATGAGCGGATTCTTGAATTGGCTTAAGAAAATGGACAACGGGCCATCGTTTTTTTTGTGCTCAAGTTCGTTGGGCCCGGATCGCTTGAGGCGTTCGGCGGCTTCCGCATCCGACAAGCCGTCCAGACTCGTTTCCAGTTCTCGCAAAACGGCGGGAACATCGCTTTCGTAAGGCAACGGCATGAGGGTTAGTCCAACATCCAATGGTTTTTCCGTTTATATTCGTCCCGGCCGCGCATCCATTGCGGGGGTTTTAAATGGCCTTTTAGGCACAGGTTTTTTTCAACGATTTTCGGATCGGACATTTGTGGATTTGGTTCTCAAAGCAACGGGCGTAATGGCACTGTTTCTAGCCTGGGCCGGCTTGGTGCCGTTGGACCAACTGTTGCTATTGCTCGGCGTCGCGTACTTGATCATGAGCAACATGATCGTGCTAGCCGGCCCGCCGGTTTATTGAACGGGTATTTTTCCGCCACGCGATTAGGGGGCCAATGCTCTGTCACTTCTTTTCTTTATGCAGGAAATTGAGAAAGCCGTTTTCGTCCAGCCACGCTAGACTCGCCGTGGGAATGAAGTCAAAACCCGGCAGGATTTCCTCGCCAAACGCCAAAAACGTATACCCCTCCATTCGGTACAACCAACCGACGGCCAACGCCGACAAGGGCGCCCAGATCAGGTCGGCAAACTCGCCGGCAAACAACGTCAACAATCCGATGGCGTCAATCGCAAGGCTGACGGCCAACTTGACGAAGCGGTTCACGAATCAATGAATGCCGGGTTTGGTTTTATGCGTTTGGGCCTTGTTGGGCCAACGGCATCGTCTTATTTTTTTCTCTTCAACGTTGCGCCGCTTCGGCTATTGCTTTTTTTCAAGAACGGCTTTAGGCGCCTTGCCTGCGCCACCAAACGATGGCCGCTGCGAGGCATACGACGCTGCCGAAGGCAAACACCCACGTCCAAGGCAACGACGCGGGTTGGACTCCTGCGTTCGGTTTGCCCGTGTTTTCGGACGGCGCGGGTGCCGCTTGTGGCTCGGTCGTTCCGGCGGCTCCCGGTGCGGCAGGAGGCGTGCCGAATGCCGGTTGATTGGCGTCGGTTGCACTGATCGCGGATTTTTCGGACGATGCGGCGCCCGAATCCATGGCACGCGCCTGCCCCGATTCCGACGATGCGTCATACGCTGCTGAAAGCTCGGACAGTTCGGGCGCCTGCATCCAGGTGATACCCGATGCCAGCAAGAGCAAAAACGACACGGCCAGCATCAAGTAGACGGGCTGGCGGTCAGGCTGGACGAGGCTGCGGCCCGCGGCGCTCAAGCGGTAATACGCCCATTTGGCCTTTTTTTCCTTTTCCACCAACCCGGCTCCCACCAACTTGTGCATGTGCTCGTCCGTGGCCTGAACGCTCAAGCCGGATTCTTCGGCAAGCGACGTCAGGCTTCGCGGCTTGACGCCCAACTTCTTCAACAGCGTCACGCGGGTAGGCGAGGACAGCGCTTTAAACGCATGGGCATCCAGTTGCACGACCATAGTATTAGGGTTGGACGCCGCCGGACTTAAAAACGGAGGTGTTTATTTCAGGGGTTTGCCGAGTCGGAATCCTGGTGCGGCTGCCAGCGGCCTGGCGCTGGGACGTGATAAAAAAATGGCCGTGCGCGAGGGGGTTCCACGCGTTCGGAATCAAGAATGGGGCTTGGTAGCTACCTCGTTCGTCATCGTTGGCTTACTCAGACTGGGACGGTTTCTTCATTGCCCCGCATATTTGGTGGTGTGCGTTGCTCAAAAACAGATGCAATATTCTTATTGGAATAATTTATTAAATAATTATTCGGCAACTTGGCTTTCTGGTGGGCATTAAACTTTGGCGGTCAGTTGTTGGGAATCGTGCAACATATTCGGCTCACCCGTCGTCCAACGGCCGGGCACGTCACAGTTTCGATTTGTTTTCCCCCGTTGGGGCACGACTCGAAGCCACCTTTCGGCGGGATGACCTCATTCTGTTCCAAGCACGCGCCGCCGATTGATTCGCACGTCACGATTACCGGTTCTACCGAAGGCCGCTGCGCAAGCGGAGGCGTAATATCGCGGCGTTTTTCATCGAAGATTTTTCCCAATTCTTTTTTCAGTTCTTCATTTTCCCCTTGGGACCGGATACCTCCGGCCTAAAGGTTCATGGAGGATGTCATTTTTTTCCCGTCCTTTTCCGCCCTCAATTCGCGCGCTTCATTTTTCACGTCGCCGGCCGTTGGGCGTTCCTTGCGCTTGTGGCCTTTTATTAATCCGGATTGCGTTTGGGTTATCCGATGGCTGAAGAACTCAGTTTGCCGTACGGCCCGTGGACGCGCCTAGCCTCCGCCCAGTGGACGGGCCACCCGTTGAGCGTCTACGTCAACGCTGAAAACATGGTTATGCTCACCGTCTTTGACAAGACGGAAAAGAACATCAACGGCATGCTGGTCCTGCTCAAGAAGCCCCTCCTGGTCGAAGGCAAGACTGAGGCTTTTGCTGCCACGCAGCAACGCGAATTGACGATCATCGAAAAACTGTCCGCCGGCCGTCACGTCAAATATCTTTTGTTGGAATCCACTCCCTACTATGTGCCTTACACGCAGGCCGAATTGATCAAAGTCATCCAGCGCCAGTACGCCGAAATCATGGGTCTGACCAAGGTCATTTTCACCGCTTCGGCGTCATTTGATTTCAAGGTCACCGAACTGCACCCCCACGACGCCCAGACCGAAGCGCTCCTGGGAGATCCGTTCACTTTGTTCGCCCTCTCCAGCATCACGCCGTCCGAATCAGTCGCCGTCCCGACCGGCCGCCGTATGGTTCGCCTGGTCCTAGGTGTCGATGCCGCAGGCCAACCAGTTGATGTTCCGCCGGCCGACATCGCCAAAACCGCCGTCCTGGGCGCGACGCACGCCGAACGCCTCCAAGCCATCACTTCGCTCTCGGAAGCGGCGCTGTCCGCCGGTTTGCCCTGCTTCGTGTTTGACACGTCCGGCGCCTTTGCCGGCTTGGGCACCCTGGGTGAGAAACCTCGCAACCTCGAGAAATTCGGTTTGGCGTTTCCTTCCACTGCCTATGCGTTCAAGGCCTACGCGTTGGGCCAAGGTCTGTTGATTGACTTGCGCTTCGTACCCTTGGACGTTTTTGAAACCGCGTTGGGCATTTCCAACAAGGACGTTCATGCCGTGCTCGAGCGCGTTTTTGCCCAAGCTTCCAACCTGGATGACTTAATCCAACGGGCTGAAACCATGCCCGATGCCAAACCCGCGACCCAATACGCCTTGCGCAAGGCGGCGCGCGCGTTACGGACGCTCCAAAAAGCCTATCCGGCCACCTTCGGCAAGAACACGTTTTCCGAACTGAACGCACCGTGGGACTCCGGATCCAAGGTGTTCTACGTCGACTTGCGGGGAAAAGACGCGGCGCTTATCGAACTGTGTGTTCTTTCGCTCTTTTCGCCCCTGCAGACCACGGACCGCACCACGCCGTCGGTCCTGGCCGTATTCGACCGGCCCGCTTCCCTGTTGTCCCCCCGCATACAATCGGCCATCCCGCCGTGCGTCGCATTGGCCTTGGGTGCTGACCACGAAGCCGACGTGCGCTTTACGCCCAGCCTGGAGCTGGACGTGTTGGGCAACAACGAAGCCGTGGTGGCCATGCCACATCGCGATAAGAAACGCATTCAACTGCGTCCCTTGATGACGCGCGCGTCGCAGCCCGTGGCCCTCAAATAACGCGCAACCGCCGCCTAACGGAAACACGACGCCGTCCTGTTCAGCCCGTCGGACCTGCTTTTTCCAGCCGTTACGCGCAGGGACTGACCGTCAAGCCGAAACCGCTTTCACGGCGGAGGGGGTCGGTCCTACGTCCTGCTCGGGAATGGGCGTGCCGTCCAGGATTTTGATGAAAATCTCGCCGAAAAAATGATCCTGCCAGGCGTGGATTTTGTGTTCCTGCACCAAATGCAATACGGGCAACAAGTGGCGGGCGATCTGTTCGGCCGAACGCTCCTCTAACAAGTTGGAAAACAAGACGATGCCTTCTGAATCTTTCAAGCTAACGACTTTGTCGTACATTTTTTGCATCTTTTGGTCCATGTCCAGTTCCGGCACTTCGATCAAAAGCGCGGGAAGGAATTGACGCGGAGGCGGCGTCTTGCGGCCTTTGCGGATGACGTCCTCCAACGACTTCATCAACTCGTCCAGCGTCATGCGCCGACGTCGCGGCCGGTTGACGCGGAACACCAATTCCGGCAACACTTCGTCCCGCAAGGCGGTTTCCTCAAGCGTGTCGGCTTCCGGTTCATCCTCGACGGTGAGGTTTTCCGATTTGAACCGCAACAAAAGCGCCGCCGCCAGGATGACGTTGGCCGGCACGCGCAGGTCCATGGCCGTCATGCCTTTGATGAGTTCGAGGTATTTCTGTGCCACCCGGCCCACGTCGATGTCCCATGGGTCCATCTGCTCCGTGGACACTAACTCAATCAATAGCTCCTTCCACGTCGGCTGCACGACGAAATTGACGATGTCCATAAGGGGGTGGGGCTCTTTTTGGGGTGGATTACTGGCTTTTCCCGAAATTCTGGGTTGTGAAAAATACGGTTTCCGCCTATAAAAAACAGCTGTTTGCGCAATGCTCTGTTCAAAAAGTCGGACAAACCAAAAACCGCGCAATGTGGTAATAGGCAAAAAACAATGGAAACCGCGGAGAACGCAAAAAACGAAACCCTATGAGAAGGCAAAGAAAAAATAATAATAACCAATCTGTTTGGTTCTGCCGCAGCCCGCGCGTTGCCCTGCCGCTGCAAGCGCTTTGCCAAAGCTGCCTGGACGTGCGTCTCTTCCCCGCCCTTTTTGGTTTTTGCCTCTTTTTTTTTGTTTTTTTTCCTTTGTTTTTCGTTTCCAGCTAAACGTCCTTTTTTTCCTTTTCCCATCAAAACGCTTTTCTAAGGGTGTTGCCTTAACTAGATTCATCATGCTGGCCTCCGTCATCGTGCCGACCCTCAACGAGGAATCCAATCTCGAGCGCTGCCTCGCTTCGCTGCGCAACCAATCCTTTGCCGCCGACCAGATCATCGTCGCCGACGGCGGGAGCACGGATGGCACCGTGTCCATCGCCGAAACCTGGGCCGACTCGGTCGTGTACGAGAAAAAACGCACCATTTCCGCGGGCCGCCAAGCCGGCGCCGACGTGGCGCAAGGCCGATGGCTGGTCTTTGCCGATGCGGACGCGTATTACCCGAACGACTGGCTGCTGGATTTGCTGCGCCCGTTCGCCAACGCGGACGTGTCCTGCACGCACGGCAAAGTCTTGTTGGACGACGCCAACGATTTGGAGCACTTCGTGGCCAACCGCGTCGCACCCAAGTTCTTCCGCACCGCTTTGGAATTGGGTTATCCGTCCGGCGCCGGCTCGAACCTCGCCATCCGTGCCGACGTGTTCAAGAAAATGGGGGGCTTCAACACCGACTTGGTGACGGCCGAAGACGTCGACTTGCAACGCCGCGCCTTGTCGCACGGCCGCAACGTCTACGTGGAGGACGCCGTGGCGTTCATTTCGGCCCGCCGCTTGCGTTCATGGGGGTATCCAAAATTCGTGGGCTTCCACGTCCAGAACTGGGTGCAGTACGCCTTGGTGCGCAAGCCTTTCCGGCAGTACGAAGCGGTGCGTTAAACCCATTCTGCTTGCAATTTCAAAGGTGGTCCAATGAGAGAAGAATCGAATCAAGCACTGAAGAAAAAAATTCTACTGGTCGACGATGAAAAGCACGTGCGCAGTTTAACCAAGGGTTTGTTGATTGACTACGGTCATGACGTCCACGATGCTGAAGACTATACTTCGGCAAAAAAGTTAGTGGATCAGCACCGTTTTGACCTCGTAATCACGGATGTGGACTTACGGGATGGGACTGGTGGGGGGCTTGATTTGGTTCCACACGTACGGCAGCATCCAGTTAACAGAAACGTACCCATCATCGTTATGTCTGGAAGATTAGGCGATGACATTCGTCACTTGGTGGCTGCGCATGGAAAAACCGAGTTTGTCGGCAAAAGAGAATCCGTTAGCAGGATGATGGACGCGGTGGAAAAAGCATTGAAAGGTTCGACAAAATAATTTGGTTGTCGGGTACTCCCGCTATGTTTCTGCTAGGGTTTTAACTTGCCCGAAAACCCATCCGACTATTTATATATCTTGCTTCGCTATATGGTATCAGCAATCCTGAATGCCTCCTTGATTTAACCCTCTTGGCAGGAAGTCCATCCGGTTTGCAATCGTTTTTAAATCCGATTTGTTTAAGGTCTGATACTTATGGCTGATTTTACCAAAGAGCCTCTGAAGGGAACCACTACCGTCGGCATAATTTTTCGCGACGGCGTCGTACTGGCGGCGGACAAGCGCGCCTCGATGGGCAACTTCATCGCCGGCAAAGGCGTGGACAAGATCCACCCCGTCGGCGACAAGATGGCCATCACGCTGGCCGGCTCCGTCGGTGACGCCCAGACGTTGGTCCGCGTCATCCGCGCCGAATTGGAGCTTTACAAGTACGCCAAGGGCTCATCCATGTCCGTCAAGAGCGCGGCCACGCTTTTGTCCAACATTTTGCAAGGCAACAAGTATTTCCCCTACTACGTCCAGCTGGTCATCGCAGGCTTCGACGAGCAACCCCAACTGTACGATTTGGACCCTTTTGGCGGCCTCATTCCTGAAAAATACACGTCCACCGGTTCCGGCTCCGTCACGGCCTACGGTTATTTGGACGCCCATTTCAAGGACAGCATGAGCGAGGACGAAGCCGTCAAGTTGGCCGTCAGCTCGGTGCACGCCGCCATGAAACGCGATTCCGCTACGGGCGAAGGCATCGATGCGCTCGTCATTACCGAAAAAGGTGTCAAGCGTCTACCCATGCAGGTCGCCACCGGCCTTCTGAGCGCGTAAATCCCAATAACCCGTATCATCCATCATTTCATTTTTGTTTTTTTCCGGCCCAATTTCCGCACGGGTTTTTGTATTTGGTTTTTGTCAAACTTTTTGAAATTCGCAAGTAAGTCTGCCGCAAGGCCTAGTTATTCGGAGTGAAACTTTTTATGGATTTGAAACAAATGCAGGAAGCCGTCCAGCAAGTCTTGCCCTCAGCCTGCGAATTGACCAAGATCGAGTTCGAAGGACCCCAAGTCGTCATCTACGTCAAGAACATCCAGGCGTTCTATTCGGATGAGAACCTCATCACTAAAATCGCGTCCAAAGTCCGCAAGAAAGTGCTCTTGCGCGTGGACGCGTCCGAATTGATGCCACCTTCGCGCGCGTTGGACCAAGTCAAGTCCATCATCCCACCTGACGCCGGCGTGCAGGACCTCAAGTTTGACCCCATATTCCACGAAGTCGTCATCGAGGCGCTCAAGCCCGGTTTGGTCATCGGAAAGGGCGGTTCGGTCCTCAAGCAGATCGTGCTGAACACCGGCTGGTCGCCCCGTGTCTTACGTTCGCCCACGTCGCCCTCGGAAGTTGAGCGTGCCATCCGCAACAACGTGCTGGCCTCGTCCGAACAGCGCAAGAAATTCCTCTCCGCGTTGGGCAAGAAGATGGTCGTACCCGCGGGCAGCTGCGAATGGATCAAGATTACCATGCTGGGTGGATTTCGGGAAGTCGGCCGCACCTGCATGCTGCTGCAGACGCCTAAAAGCAACGTGCTGGTTGACTGCGGCATGAACACCGACACGTCGGATGCCACCCGCGCTTACCCGTACCTCAATGCGATGAACCTCGCGTTGGAACAACTGGACGCCGTCATCTTGTCGCACGCCCACTTGGACCACTGTGGTTTCATCCCGTACCTGTACGCCTACGGCTATGACGGCCCAGTCTACTGTACGCCGCCTACCCGCGACTTGTCCGTTTTGCTGCAGCAGGACTGCCTCACCGTCATGAACGCCGAAGGCAAAGGCTGTCCGTACGGCGAGAAAGATATCAAAAAGCAATTGTCGCACATGATTGTGCGCGATTACGGCGAAGTCACGGACGTCACGCCTGAAATCCGCTTCACCTTCCACAACGCCGGCCACATCTTGGGCAGCTCGCAAGTCCACCTGCACATCGGCGAAGGCCTGCACAACCTGGTGTTCACCGCCGACATCAAATACGGCCGCACGTCTTTGTTGGACCCGGCGGACACGCGTTTTCCACGCGTCGAGACCATGTTGATCGAAAGCACGTACGGCGGTCGCAACGACTTGCTGCCCCGCTACTCGGACTGCGAGGAGCGCATCGCCCAAATCGTCCGTGAGACGGTGGCGAATCGAGGCAAAGTATTGATTCCGGTGTTCGCCGTAGGCCGCGCGCAGGAAATGATGGTCAGTTTGGAAAGCAAGATTTCTGGAGAAAACATCCCCGTCTACATCGACGGCATGAGCAAGGAAGCTTCGGCCATCCATACGGTGTACCCTGAGTACCTCAAACGCAACGTCCAGCGGCGCATCCTACAGAACAATTCGCCGTTTGACAACCCCATTTTCAAGCATGCGACCAGCAAGGAGCGGAAGTCCATCGCGGAAAGCGAAGAGCCCTGCGTCATTTTGGCGCCTTCCGGCATGTTGTCCGGCGGCTCGTCCGTCGAATATTTGAAGATGTTGGCGCACGATCCCAAAAACGCGCTTTTGTTCGTAGGCTACCAAGGCGCCATGACGTTAGGGCGTCGCATCCAAGGCGGCGAGCGCGAAGTGCCCATCTTAAACGACCAAAAGAAGCTGGATTCGCTCAAGATGAACATGCAGGTGCACACGGTGGACGGCTACTCCGGCCACTCCGACCGGGCCCAGTTGTTGGCATACCTTCGCAACTTGCGCCCCCGTCCCCAACGCGTCTTCACGATGCACGGCGATGAAGCAAAAACGGAAGAATTCGCCCGTGCCATCAACCACATGATGCACATCGAAACCAGGGCGCCGATGAACCTAGACTCTATCCGTTTGCGTTAGAGGGGGTCGAGGCGGAGTAAGCGCCAAGGGGGATACTTCCCCCTGGGGCTTACATGCACATCGAAACCAGGGCGCCGATGAATTTGGACTCGATACGGTTGCGCTGATTTTTTTCCTTGGTTTTTATTCGAACGGATTCTCGGCTTTCAAGCCCGGAATCCTTCGGAAGTCGCTGATGTCTTCTGTGAGGACCTCGACGATTTCGTTGCGCAAGGCGGCGGCGCCCAATAACGCGTCCCAGAAGTACGTGTGGTGTTGCCGGCTTATCCGCATGGCTTCCAGCGTGTCGTTGCCATCGTAGGGTATGATCTCAAACCCGGCGGCCAATTCGCCCATCGCTTCCTCGGCCGATTCTTGATCCATCTTCGCCTTGCGGACCAGTACCCAATATGCTTCGGCGAGGCTTTGGGCCCCGATGCAGGCTTTCCCCCAAAGCCGGTTGATCAGCTCGGTTGCCTTGTCGCGTTTTTCCTTCGGAGACGTTACATCCAGCATGTACACGATGAGGTTGGTGTCGATCAGTACGTTCATGCAATCGCCTCAAGTTTTGGAACCGAACCGCTCGTCCATCATTTCCTCGTAGAACTTTTTCCGCTCGAACCCTTTTCCACCCAAATCGAATCCCTTCGCGGCACGGGCCATGAATCGCGTCTTAGCGGCCTCCGAGCGCATTTTTCTCTCGACTTCACGGACGCCTTCTTCAAGCACTTTGGCCATTCCGCCTTTTTTCCCGTGGTATTTCTCGTGCGCCAGGCGTCGCAATGTTTCTTCGACATTCTCTTCCAATGATATCGTAATCACGCCCATCCTCTCCGCCTCCTGATCTACGTATGTATTTAATTACATAAATAAATCGTATGGCTTGATTTTCCACTCAGGCGATGTTTCCCTTTAGGCCTTTTAAATCGCTTTCAGGGCAGCTGGCCGGTGACGCGTATGCGCAAACTGCTCAATGTAAAGTTTTATATACTAAATGTATGATATACTTTACATGGCGGGTGGGGTTTCAGACGCCCCGCTTACCAACCCCTCGACGACACCAAACAACGAAACCGGCATGGCCGCCCGGAACTGCGGCCTCTTCTTTTTCTACCCGCTTTTCCTTTTCCTGAGTAGCCATCGGATTAAAAGCCTTAAATAGTCCGTGTAAATAACTCTTTACATGAAGAACCATTTGCGTGAGCTTCGAGCGCGGGAGCAAATCACCCAGGACGAATTGGCCCAGAAAGCCGGCGTGACGCGTCAGACCATTTTGGCCATCGAGAACGGAAAGTACAACCCGTCGTTGGACCTCGCCTTCAAGTTGTCCACCATCTTCAAAATCTCCATTGAAAAGATATTTGAACCTTGAATGGCCCATATGCCTTTATCGAGAATTGATTTTCCCATGAAACTCCAAAACGTCGTCATCAGTGCCGCCTTCACCGTCCTGCTTTTCTTGGTCTACGTTTCCCGCTTTTCGATGGAGCCGGCCATCTTCGGCCTCCTGCTCTTCGGGTCCCTTTTGGCCGGCGGCGTCTTTTTGTGGCGTGAAGTCTTGCGGCCCGGACAAATCAAGCACGACGAACGCACCGAACTGCTTGCCGGAAAAACCGCCCGCATCACGCTGATCGCCTCCTTCGCGCTGATTATCTTCATCATGGCGTTTTTGACCATCACCGAGCGGCCCACCTCGCCCATCGGCGTTCTGGCCATGCTCGTCGGCTTGCTGGGCCTCATCTACAGCGTCACGTACGCGTACCTCGAAAAGACGCAGTAATCGGCCATTAAAACATCCCTCCGTCTTGAATTCAATATGTCCGAGCGGCTTTGGGAAATCGACGTCACGCGCGGCATCGCCGTCGCCCTTATGATTGCCTACCACTTCCTGTTTGATTTGGACTTTTTGGGTTTGGCGCGTTTTGACTTCTCCTCCGGCTTTTTGCTAGTGTTCCAACGGCTCATCGCCTTTTTGTTTTTGTCCATGGTCGGCGTGTCCTTGGTGCTGACACGCATGAAGGGTGTGACTGCTTTGGAGAACGCCAAGCGCGCCGCCGGCCTGTTTGCCGTCGCCTTGCTTATCACGGCTGCCACGTTCGTCTACCCGGGCCCCCAAAACGGCATGATCGTCTTTGGCATCATCCACTTCATCGCCGTTGCCGTGTTGTTGGGTTACTTTTTCACCCGTTTGCCTTCATGGCTCAACTTGGTGTTTGGCGTCGCAATCGTGGCCGTCGGTTTTTGGCTTTCCTCCCTGCCGCCCGCATCCACGCCGTGGCTCTTGTGGCTCGGCTTGGCGCCCGCCGGCTTTTACACCTTGGATTACTATCCGTTGATTCCGTGGTTCGGCATCGTCCTAATCGGCATCTTCATGGGCCAAGTCATGGACCCGTTTTCCAAACCGATTTTAGGCAAGGTGGCAATGCCAAAGCTTCTGGCGGGTTTCAGTTACCTAGGTCGCAATGCGTTGGTGGTTTATTTGATCCACCAACCGGTTTTGTTCGGCTTACTTTTGGCGGCAAAAACGCTGTGGGGCCTATAAAGCAAAACGTCTTCAGTCCTTTTACCGCACTTGCTTGGGCTTCAACTTGGCCTGGTTCTTCTCAAAATACGCGTGAATTTGGCTTTTGTTGCCTTCCACTTTGGCGCCCACTTGCTTGATGTTCAAACTTGCTACGGCCGTGGCCAACTGCACTGCCTTCAGCACGTTTCCGTGCGACAACAACCCGTGCACCAGTGCGCCGGTGAAACTGTCTCCCGCGCCGGTCGTGTCCTTGACCTTTACCCTCAAGGTGGGTACGTGCAGCCGGATTCCGCCGTACTCCACGAACGTCCCTTTGGCATCCCACGTCATGACATTGAGCTTGCCTGGAAGCTCGTGCAGCGCCTGAAGCGGCTCCTTTGAACCGGTATAGTAGCCGGCTTCCTCGTGGTTCATCACCACCACGTCAAAGTGCCCGTGCATACCGTCCAACTCCTTCTTCCGCGCGCGCAGCATGGTGATGGACGGCGCGAATACGAAGGGTTTGTGATGCAACCGGGCCAATGAAACGGCTTTCTGGAAAAGCGTGAAGTTGGCGGCACTTGCAAGCGACGTGCACACCACGATGTCCGCCGCTTCCACCGAAGACTCCGGCAACGCTTTTTCATCCAATGCGTCCGTCGCGCCTTTGAACACCAAATTCGTCTTCTCACCCGTTTCGCAAAGCAAGTTGATGCCCACCGCCGTCTTTTGTCCCGCCATGCGCTTGACGTGTTTCGTGGGCAAATGGAGTTTCTTCAAATCGTCCAGAACCAAGTCGCCGAACAAATCGTTCCCGACGGCAGAAACTAAGTCCACTGAAGAGCCTAACAGTTTCGTGGTGTACGCAGAGTTTGCCGCCGAGCCGCCCGTGCATACGGAAACGTCGTCCAACGTGGTCTTGGACGCAAACGAAAGCTCGATGAACCGCTCGGTGTGCAGGTGGTGCGTCCTCAGGTGAGGGTGGATCTGGCACGACGTGGTGTTGACGTCCACGGTGGAGGAGCCGATGTAGAGGGCGGTTTTGGGCATTTACAAAAAGAACGAACCAGCGGCTTTTAGGCCTTTACTTTTTCATCGTAACGGCCGCCAAGCACTTCTTGACGACGTTGTCCTTCGTCAAGCCGTATTTCTGCAATAAAGCATCGGGCGTGCCTGACTCGCCGAACGTGTCTTCCACCGCGACATATTGAATCGGCACGGGGTACTGTTCGGTCAGAACTTCCGCACACGCTGCCCGCAAACCCGACGTGCGTTGGTGTTCCTCCGCCGTGACGATGGCGCCACATTTCTTTGCCGATTTGAGGAGCGTGGCCGAGTCGAACGGCTTGAGGCTGTGGTGGTTGACGACTTCCACGGACAGTTTGTGGGTTTTTTCAAGCTCGCGAGCGGCGACCAATGCGGGGTAGACCATGACGCCGACCGCGGCAATGCTCACATCGGAGCCTTCCCGCAAGATGTTAGCGTGTCCCATCCGAAACGGCGTCGCATCAGTCGTAATCATCGGCACCGAAGCTCGGCCCATGCGTAGGTAACTGGGCCCGACGTGTTCGGCAATGGCAAAAACTGCTTTTTTGGTTTCCAAATAATCGCACGGACACACGACGGTCATGTGCGGCAGGGTGCGCATCATGCCCAAGTCCTCCAACATCTGGTGCGTCGCGCCATCCTCGCCCAGCGTGATGCCGGCGTGCGTGACGGCAATCTTGACGTTGGCCTGGTTGTAGCACACCGATTGCCGGATGAAGTCGTACACGCGGCCGGTGCCGAAGTTGGCAAAGGTCGTGGCAAATGGGATTTTTCCTTCCAACGCAAGTCCCGCCGAAGCGGCAATCATGAATTGTTCGGTAATGCCGACTTCAAAGAAGCGCTTGGGAAACGCTTTTTCGAACGCCGCCGTGCGCACGCTCTCACCCAAGTCCGCCGTCAAGGCCACGACGCGCTCGTTCTTTTGTCCCAATTCCAGCAACGCTTCGCCAAATCCATCGCGCGTGGCTTTCTTTTCGGGCTTTTCGTAAAGCATCGGGTTGAGGGTGAGGGATGCGTTCATGTGTGTTTTCACGTTTACTTTTTTTTTGTTTTTATTTGCCAGAAAAATCCTGAGGCGGTTTCATTTTTTTCAAACGATTTTATTTTTTTCTTTTTTTATGCGATTTTCAGTTGCCTGGTTTTCTTCTTTTTTTTTGTTTTCCGCGGTTTTTGGTTCCTTTTGCTTCTTCACAATTATTCGGCTTCGATTTTATCGCGTTCGGATTGCAACTGCTTGAGTGCTTCCGCTGCCTGCTCCGCGTTGGGCGGGATGCCATGCCACTTGGGCAGATTTTCCATGAAGTCCACGCCTTTGCCCATGACCGTCTTCCAAATAATCACGCGCGGCTTGCCGATTTTCGTTTTGAGCGCTTTTTCGGTGGTCGAGACGACTTGGGCCATGTCGTTGCCATCCGCTTGGAATACGTCGAAACCAAATGCCTTGAATTTATCGGCCAACGGCTCGAGGGGCAGTACGTCGTGTCCGTAGCCGTCGATCTGGATGTCATTGCGGTCCACCATGACTAGCAGGTTGTCGAGTTTGAACTTGTGCGCATTCAGGAATGCTTCCCAACAACTGCCTTCATTGAGCTCGCCATCGCCCATCAACGCGAAAACCGTGTGCTCTTTTCCGTCGAGTTTGGCGGCCATGGCCATGCCGACCGCGACGCCGATGCCCTGCCCAAGTGAGCCTGCGGACGTCTCCACGCCGGGCAAGTCCATGCGCGCGGGATGGCCTTGAAGGCGGGAGTCAATCTTGCGAAACGTTGCAAGCTCTTCTTTAGGAAAGTAACTGCAGTTGGCCAACGCCGCATACAAAATGGCGCAGATGTGGCCGTTGGAAAGGACAATCCGGTCGCGGCCGTCCCAATGCGGGTTTTTCGCGTCGTGCGAGGCTGCGTTGAAGTAGAGGTTGGCAAAAACGTCGGCCATGCCCAAGGGCCCGCCGGTGTGCCCCGCGCCTGCCGCCAACAACATCTGGATGACGTCCTGGCGCAGCGTGTTGGCCTTGAGCTTGAGTTCTTTGAGCTTCTTTTTGTCCATTTTGAGTCACAAAAATTCGGTTTTCCAGTCGTCTTTACGGGGACCTCCATTAAAAAACGTTCTTTTGCCTTCCGGTTGATTCCCAATCAACTCCATATTTATTAACCGTCGACAAATATGTGTCGGTGAGGCGTTGTGGGTCACATGTATATCTCGATAAAAAACGACAATGAAACGAACGTCCGTCGCTGGGCCCAGGAAGACTTCGGCGGCAAAAAAGGCGCGATCAGTGCCGTCATCGATGCGGCGGTTGAAACCTATGCCAAGGAAAAAGCCCGCCAGAAGTCGGTTGACCGCATGGTGGCGCACATGAAAAAAGGACTCTTTGACTTGAAGGGCAAGAAAGCCTACGAAAAACGTGAAGATTTGTATGACCGACGCATCTTTCCTGATTGACTCCAACTTGCTCGTTTATGCTTACGAGGATGACGTCGTTCGGTCCGAACCCGCTCGCCAACTCATTGCGTCTTTGAGCCGGAAAAACCAAGCCAGCGTTAGCGTGCAGAACCTGGCCGAGTTTTCCAATGTTGCGGCCGGCAAAAAGAAGAACGTCATTCCCTTGGCAGAGGCCCAAACCGCGTTGGCCTTTTTTTCTGAAAACCTCAACGTCCTTCCGTATGGCTTGAAAACCGTTTCAAGCGCCTTGGCTCTCGTGCAGTCCCATGGCACTCCGTTCTACGACGCCCTTCTGGCTGCAACGATGATTGAAAACGGCATCGCGACGATCTACACGGAAAACGTGAAGGACTTTGAGCGCATTCCGGGGATTAAGGCGGTGAATCCGTTTGAATGAATGCGTATACGTTTTCGCTTGCATAGTCGGTATTCCTTGAACCACGAGTCCCGACGCATCTCGCAACATATATATTCCATTTTGGATTGAATAATATTACAGGTAAATCCAGCAAGCCAGTGTACCTTGAGGTGCGCGCTTTAGTGCTTGCTGGTTCTGGCTTTTCTTCAATCCTGCCAAAGGTACCGGACGTCTTTTTCCAGCTTCAGTAGGTCGATGAATTCGGAATTTCCGAACTCGAATTTTTGGAAGCATGCCCACGCGAGCAAGTCCGCGAATTGCAGCCCGTTGAAATTGTGGGAATAGGAATGCTCGATTGACGATTCGACGTTCCGACGGAGGCAACTGCGGAAGTACGCGTTGAACTCTTCCCGCAACAAAAGCTTTCCTTTCGACCGGTCAATCCGCACCGTAAGCTTATCCGCATCCTCCGTTATGCTGCGGGCCAACTTGCCGGCGACGTAATTGTACAATTTGTGCGCGTTTTCCTTCAGGAACCGGCTACGGACCCGCTTTTTTTCCAGCACGACGAAAACGACCTTGCATCCGGCAATCGTGTTCAATTTTTCCAGAAAATGCCGGATGACGTAATCGGATGATTTGTTCGCCTTGATTTCCGTGGCACCGTGCAGGAACCGCTTCAATTTGTTCCTCCGGGCGTTCTTCATGATGCGGTCCAGCGGGTCGCAATCTTGGACGAACAAGGCCGCCAAAACTAGGAATTTGGAGCCTTTCTCAAAGCCCAAGTCCCCGCTTTCATCGATGAACACGAAATAATGCGCCACGCACGCCACCCTTTGAATCGCCCTGACACCCCTCGGGCTTTTCCTTCAGTAGCGGTTCGTCCAATCTTCCTTAAAACCAGATTCAGACCAGCTGGCCGGTGAAACCGGGTCCTTGTTCCTTATTGAGCAAACTCCGCCAAGCTGTGAGTGCCAAAAGGTTGCCGCCACCATGCTGGAAAACGGCATCGACACGATCTACGCCGAAAACACGCAAGACTTCCGGAGAATTCCAGGGATAAAGGCGGTTAATCCGTTCGAATGAGCCGAATGAATGCGGCAGTTGATTTCAATTCAATTCCGGATTCCCGCGGTATCTTTTCAGCATTTCTGCGAATTGCTCCGGGGTCATCGTCGTAGAAAACGGCTGCAACAATTCCAGTTGTATTTTGGAACCTGGCGGCCGTCGGATTTTCATTAATTTCATGGGGTCTCTAGGCCCAACAAGTAGGTTAAAAACGACTTTTCGCGCTTCGGCGGGTTTCAACTTGCGATGCAGTTGTGCATCCTTGACTAAAAATCTGACGAACTCTACCGCGTCGGGGTGTTCTTTCAAATGCGGGTCGTTCGCAAGTTTCCTTGCCTGCCTCCCCGTGAATCCCGCTTTCCTGAATTCCTCATGCATAGTGGATCCCGTACCTTCGACTACTTCTTCGCCTTTTCCCAATCGTCCATGAACTTCTTGAGGCCTGAGTCCGTCAGCGGATGGCGGAAGAGTTGCTGGAAGACCGAATAAGGCATGGTGGCGATGTCGGCACCGGCTTTCGCGCATTCCACGATGTGCATGGGGTGGCGGATGGACGCGGCGAGGATTTCCGTCTTGATTCCGTAGTTGTCGTAGATTTCGCGGATGTCGTCAATCAGCACCATACCATCTTCCGAAATGTCGTCCAAGCGGCCGATGAATGGGCTCACGTAGGCGGCTCCGGCTTTGGCCATGACCAGCGCCTGCGATGCCGAAAAGATGAGCGTGGCGTTGATTTTGATGCCTTTTCCGGACAATTGTTTGCACGCCTTGACGCCCTCTTCGGTCATCGGCAGCTTCACCACGATGTTCTTGTGGACTTTCGCAAGTTCGAGGCCCTGCTTGACCATTTCAGCCGCCGTGAGGGTCGTGACTTCCGCGGACACGGGGCCATCGACGATCTTGCAGATGTCCAACAGCACGTCTTTGAACGGCCGGCCCGATTTGTAGACGAGGCTGGGGTTGGTTGTGACGCCGTCGAGGATGCCGAATTCGTTGGCTTTTTTGATTTCGTCGACTATAGCCGTATCCAGGAAGAATTTCATGCGATTTGCGCCTCCGATTTGGTTTGAATTGGCTTGAATGGTTTTATTTTTTTCTTTGATTTTTTTTATTTTTTCCGTTTCTTTTTTTTCCCTTACGGCCTTTCTTTTTTGAGGTTGCTTTTTTTGCAGTGTTGTTTCTGGTATTTTTCCTTTTTTTCCATCGGCACTATCGTTTTTCCTTTCTTCTTTTTTTTGTTGCCTAATTCGTTTTCTTGAGTTGGTTGAATCGTTCCAACGCCGCCATGGGGTCGGGTTGGTTGAAGATGGCGTTGCCAGCAACTAGCACGTTGGCGCCCGCGAGCAGGCATTGTTTGGCCGTTTCGGGGGTGATGCCGCCGTCCACCGCGATGTCTAAGTCGGGCCGAATGGCTCGGATGGCCTTGACTTTAGCCAATTGGTCCGGCATGAATGATTGTCCTCCGAATCCGGGCTCGACCGTCATAATCAGGACGAAGTCGACGTGTTCCAGGTATTCGTCCAAGACCGATGCGGGCGTGGCTGGTTTGATGCTGATGCCGGCTTTGATGCCGAAGTTCTGGATGGCGCGGATTTCAAGCGTGGGGTTCTTGACGGCTTCGTGGTGGAAGATGATGAGGCTCGCCCCGGCTTCAAAGTAGGTGTTGTAGTATTTGGACGGCAGCTCTGTCATAAGGTGGACGTGCTTTTCCGATTTCGTCTTGAGTTGGGCGATGAAGGGAGGGGCGAAGCGCTCCATCGTGTAGTTGGGCACGAATTGGTTGTCCATGACGTCGATGTGGAACGAATCGACTTTGCCGTCGATTTTTTTGACCCAGGGCTTGACCTGGTCTTCCGGAAGGGACAACAGCGAGGGGCTGATTCGGATGGTTTGGCTCATTTGCGTTTAGCACCTGGTTTTCGGTTTTTTTCGATTCATGCGATCCTTCCGGAGCGCCTGGATTTTCAGCATCGGTTTTTTTCTTCGATTTTGGCGATTTTTTTGACGCGCCGCTGGTGTCGTTCGCCGGCAAAAGGCGTGCCCAGCCAGATTGCCAGCCACCGGGTCACGTCCGCCGGTTTTTGCGTGCGGCCGCCGAAACAGGCGACGTTGGAATCGTTGTGTTCACGCGACATCTTGGCGGAAAAATCGTCGTAAATCATGGCCGCGCGCACTCCGGGCACTTTGTTGGCCGCGATGGACATGCCGATGCCGGTGCCGCAGACTAAGATGCCGCGGTTTTCGGCGGGCTTTGCCGCGACTTTTCGGGCCACGGCTTGAGCGTAATCGGGGTAGTCCACGGAATCTTCAGTTTCAGTGCCCAAATCTTCGAAACGGATTTTCTTCTTTGCCAGGAACGCATTGATTTGCTGCTTTAAAGCAAAGCCGCCGTGGTCGGAACCTAAGTAGAGCATCGTCTTTTTTCTCCCCGGACGCTTTACGCAGGCGGCGTTTTTTAACGGGTCCGTTGTGCGGTTTTCCAACTCCGGCTTTTATATTCATCGGACCTCCAATGCATTTTCGCCGGTGCCTCATGTTCCGGCGGGTGGATTCTGCGTATGGATTCGAAATTGATTTTCGGCGGCATCCTGGCCGTCGTGGTGTTGGCCGCCGTCGGTATGGCGTTGTTCAAGGCTCCTCCGGCGTATGCGTCGAACGACTCGCAAGTCTTGTACTTCTTCCGCGATGACTGCCACTTCTGTCAACAGCAAAAACCCATCCTGGAAGAGCTGTCCAAGGAAGGCTACCGCGTCAAGCTGATGGACGTGGCCCGCAATCCGACGTATTGGAAGCAGTACGGCATCACGGGTACGCCGACGTTCGTCAATTCCAAGAACCAAGCCGACCGCTTGGAAGGCCTGCAGCCGAAAGACACGCTCAAGGCCTTTTTGGAAGCCAGCGGCGCGAAAATCGCCTGATTCTTTCCTCTTCACTTTCTTTTTTTTTAATGTCTATTTCCAGGGGTTGTCTTGGTCCTCAAGACGCTGGACGTTTGTGTTCTCGCATGTATTGGACGGCGGCCAAGGCCAGCGTTGCCGCTACGACGATGCCCAAGAAAAGGCCCAACGGCGTGCGGATGAAGGTGCCGTCCGCCAAGACGAGAAGGTCCAGTCCGACCAGAATCAGTCCCAAGTAGCCCAACTGCTGCAACCGTTTCCAATTCTTCCCGCCCAGTTTGCGCATGGCCCGCGCGTTGGACGTTGCGGTCAACAAGGCAAACACGACCAGCGCCATCAGTCCGAGCCTTACGTTTTGACGCGACAAGGCCAGTTGGGCCGAAAATAAAAGTGGATCGTAAAACGCCAAGGCGGCGTGAAGCAAGCCGAAGACAAAACCCACGATGCCCCAGTACTTTCGGTGGGCGACCAGCGGTTGGGCTTTGGGCCAAAGACGGGCAAGGGGTCCGATAGCCAACGAAACAGACAGGAGGATGACCGCGGAGACGGCGAAACTTTTGCTAAAAAGGCGGATGGTGGAAAGGCCGGGCTGGGTCAAGGCGTAGAAGGAAAGCGCGGCGGCCAGAACCAAAAAAGGCATTATTTTGGGCTTGGAAAATACCATTGCGTTGTGCTTTACGTCCGCCTTGCTTTTTAGCGGTTGCGTAGGCCGTCGCGCTTTTTTTAGGTTTTTTCTTGATTTTTTGTCGTAATGTAAATCTTAACGTTGTCCTCTTTACTTTTTTTTTCTTTGGCCTCCGTTTTAGTTTTTTTCAGCTTTTGCTATTTTTGTTTTATTTCTTATCCGCCGTGTTCCAACCACGTGGTCAGCGCCCACAACACGGTCGCGCCCAAGCCGATGAGGAACACTTGTGCCAGCGAGCGGACGTTGTTTTTCTCCTTGTGCAGTTCAGGCACCAAGTCGGCCGTGGCGATGTAGATGAATGTGCCGGCGGTGAAGGCCAATGCGTACGCTTCCAGTTGGCCGAAGTGCGGGGCGAAATAAAAGAAAGCGATACCGCCGAAGACGGATGTCAGGCCCGTGGCTAGGTTCAGCAACGTGGCGCGCCACTTGTCAAAGCCGCTGTACAAAAGCAGGCCGAAGTCGCCCAATTCGTGCGGGATTTCGTGCAGTGCGATGGCAAGCGTGGTGGCGATGCCCAGCGGGATGCTCGTCAAGAAAGCCGCGGCGATAGCCACGCCGTCGAAAAAATTGTGCGCTAAGCTTCCGGCCAGCGTCAAATAGCCCAACGGTTTTTCCTTCGCCGTGTGCTTATGCGCGTGGCCTTTCTTGCCGTCGTGCGCGTGGGATTCGTGGTGGTGGTGCCATATGAATTTTTCAAGGATGAAAAACGTCACGATGCCGGCCAATACGATGGGCAACGCGGATTCGGGCGACAATTCGGCCAGAGATTCGGGCAAGACGTCGAAGAATGCGGCACCCAGCAAGGCGCCGGTGGCAAAGCTGACGGATATGAACAACAGTTTGTCCAAATGGCGCGAACTCAATGAAAACGCGGCGGTGCCCACCAACGAGACCAAGCTGACGCCTACCGTTGCGGCGATGATGTATTCCAAGACCATGTCACGTTGGTCCAAAGCGAAGTTAATAAGTATTACCTGAAATATTAATAATATTGAGGTGTTTTTCCGTGTCCGTTAACAATCCTTCCAAACCTGATTCGCGACCTTCCAAAAGTGGGTCTTCGTTTTCCAAGAGCATCCACTCCTCCAAAGCCGAAGTCTTGAGCATTTCGCTGTCGTCCGAAGAGTTGGCGTCGTTGTCGGCCATGCAGGAAAAGCTGGGTTTTTCCAACCGGTCCAAGTTGTTGCGGGCGGGGTTGCAGTCCTTGTTGGCGGAATACCGCTTGCTGGACCAATTGCAGGGACGGCATAAAGTCGTGTTTGTCGTGTCGCACGGCAAGGAACACGAGGACGGCTTGGCCCACCTGCTGCATGATTTTGAAGATTCGGTTTCAACGAGCCTGCACCAGCAGAGCCACCACCGGTGCGTCGAAGTGGTCATGGCCGAAGGCGATGCCAAACGGTTGCGCGAGTTGTTCAGCCGGTTCAAGTCGCAAAAAGGCGTGCAGCAAGTCCACGCGTTCATCCTGTAGAGTACCGCCTGATCCGTCGCAGGGGTATTGTCCACCGGCCAGCACCTGTCCGTTTGTTTAAATGCTCGTCAGGCGCTGCTCTGTTGGAAGGCAGGGTTGGCGATGTGGGATGCGTGCGTATTTGGATGCGAACGTATACTTGGCCTATTTTTTGGGTGAAAAGGACGAAGAACTGGTCGACCGTTTGTTCCAGACGTCACTTGCGTGCCGGTTTTCATTGACCGCATCGCGGGACGTGTACCGTGAAGTCCAACGTGCATGCCAGGACCGTGGGGCAATCCTGATTCGCGAGCATATGGGCGCCTTCCAAAAATCACAGAAGTTACAAATCGTCCATGCAACGCCATCGGATTTGTTATGGGCGTCGAACCAAAACATCAGAACGGATAGGCTGCTCGGGTTGAACGATTGGATTCACGTTAGACTTTCTTCCCTCCATTCGGACGTATTGGTTTCGAATGACCGAGACTTGTTAGAACTCGCGCGGCCCTGGGTTGAAAGCCAGACGTTGGTGGACTTTTTGAAAAGCTTATAGGCCCAGTTCGCGGGCAATTGCATCATTTTCCTTCTGAAGCAGCTGGATTGCCTTTTTTTCATCTCCATCGGCCTTCTTCAGCAGGCGTTTCCAGTCGGCTTTCCGCCACTCGGTCATGGATTTCGGCATGACGATTCCTTGGCCTTTCAATGCGCCCCGGGTTTTCCTTAATTGGGCCATGGCCAGTTCCGTGCGGATCCACTCGCGTACCACTTCCGTCTTGGTGGCGTATCCTTTTTCCACCACGTACGCTTCCAACTGGTCATTGACCGCTTTTGGCAAACGAAGTGAAATGGTGACCAATTCCATCGAAATCACGACTTACTATGTAATACGATTGAAAGCAGAGCATAAAAACTTTTCCTTTTAAGTTGTGTCGGCCTGCATTCTAGTTTTCCGATATTCGGCGAGTTTTTTTTGGTAATACTTTTCCTTCTTATTCTTCCATTCCTCTAGGGGATAGGGATGAAAAAGTTTTAGCCCCGCGTTTATCTGAGCTCGCGGACGATTGCCTTCGGGTGATTGTGACGTGGCAATGTGCGTGATTCCGAGTTTCTCGAGCATACCCGCGCATACGGCCTCCAAGTGCGCCCCCCATCCTGGTGTTTGCTTGCCGAAAGCGATGTCTTCCGGCGTGCTTTTGAGGTTTTCCGAGCGCGGATACACCTCGGTTGTTTGCACAATTCGTGCGTCCGGAGGCAATTTTGCTTCGGGATAGGTCGCGGGTGGAACTTCCTGAAAATGAATATGCCCCATTTGCCGGTGAAACTCGTCGTCCAACCAAATCGGCGAACGCGTCCATAATGCGACGTGTGACTGCACGCTTGGAATATACTCGGCTGGAATTTCGTCGAGGTGTATTAACTCCATAGGATGGCGAAGTAAGTGGTCGGAAATTTTTTTCTCTTCAAATAATCCTTTTTGGCCCATCCGGAATACGAATCGATGATTGTCATCATGGGCCTTGTAATAGTAAATACCGACGTGCGTGGGCGCCTTGCGTCGCAATAGACTTCGAAACCACCGGCGTATGGTTTTGATCATGCTCTTACCCATTCAAACTCTACCGATTTAAACGTGCCTTTCCCAAACCATTTTGGTGGGAAAATTGTCGGAATTGAAAGTCTACCGCACGGAAGACGTCTTTTTGGAACCCCTGCAGGGCAAGACCATCGCCATCCTGGGATACGGCATCCAAGGCTCGGCGCAAGCGGCCAATTTTCGGGATGGAGGTTTCAAAGTCGTCGTGGGCGGAAGGCCTGGAAAAAGTTTGCAGCAGGCTAAAGCGGATGGGTTCGAGACGTGTTCCTATCCGGAAGCCGTGGCGCGTGCCGACGTCGTGTGCCTTTTGGTGCCCGACCCGGCGCACGGCGACGTCTTCCAACAAATCAAGCCGCACCTTTCCGGAAAGACCTTGGTCGTGGCCGGCGGTTTGTCCCTGTTTTCCAAGCTCATCGTTCCCGCACCGGATTGCGACGTGGTCATGGTGGCGCCGTCCGGTCCCGGCCGCTTGGTCCGCTCGACGTTCTTGTCCAAGCAAGGAATGGTCGCGGCGTTTGCCGTGCACCAAGACGCGTCCGGCCACGCCAAACAAACCGCGTTGGCGATTTGCCGGGCGTTGGGCTTCACGCAGACCGGCGTGTTGGAGTGCCGCATCGAGGATGAAGCGGCGTGCGACGTGTTCGGCGAGCAAGCGGTTTTGTGCGGGGGTTTAGCCGAACTGGTTAAGCAGGCGTATCAAACCTTGGTGGATCGCGGCTATTCCAAGGAAATGGCCTATTTAGGCACGCTTTACGAGTTGCGCGGCTTGGTGGATTTGTACCACCACTTTGGCATCGACGGCATGTACGAACGCGTATCGGAAGCGGCGCGCTTCGGCGGTTTGAAAAACGGCTCGCGCATCGTGGATTCACATGTCCGCGAAAACATGGAAAAAATGTTGGATGAAATCGAGTCGGGAAAATTCATGACGGAATTTGCTAAGGAAAGCCAAACCGGTTTTGCCTGGACCAAAAAGAAATTGGCGGAAGAACGCGACGCCGACATCAATCGGCTCGGTGCCAAAATCCGCAAGGAGTTCCGGATTACCCCATGACCGCTTTGCCGCTGATGTGGGTGGACGGCCAGTGGGGCCCGCGCGCCTTGGCGCCGGTCTTTTCGCATGCCCTGAACTATTCTTGCGGCGTCTTTGACACGGCCCGCTTCTATGACACGCCCAACGGCTCTGCTTTTTTCCGGTTGGACGACCACGTCGACCGCCTCTTTTCTGCTATGCGCTTTGCCGGGTTTTCCACGCGTTTCACGCCCGCTAAAGTCACGGCTGCCATCACGCAATTGGCCAAGAAAAACAAGCTTGCGTCGGGATACGTACGCATGAACGCATTTCTGCCGCAGGAAGAACTCCGCGTCTTTCCTAATTTGCGACAGGCCTCGGTCGCCATAATGGCCGCTCCACTGGACTACGCGGGCAGGGAATTCCATGCTGGATTGCGTTGCCAATTGTCCGCCGTCCGAAAGCCGCCGTCCGAGGTTGTTCTTTCCGGTATCAAGTTTTCCGCCAACTACCTGCCGGCCTACTTGTCCCTCAAGAATGCGCGTGCCAAGGGTTTTGACGAAGCCATTTTGTTGGACTCTCGCGGATTCGTGGCGGAAGCAACGGCGCAAAACCTCTTCCTGGTCAAAGGTGGCGTCTTAATCACGCCGTCCACGCGTTCGGAAATCTTGCCGGGCCTCACGCGCGACACCATCCTGGTTTTGGCGCGTCATTTGGGGTTTAAAGTCAAGGAAACCGATGTTACGCCCAAGGACTTGATGGCGGCTGACGAAGTATTCCTTACCGGAACCGCCACTGAAATCATGCCCGTGACCCAAATCGGCACTAAGCGCTTCGCCGTCGGACCGGTGACATCCACGTTGAAAATCGCGTTTGACGACTCGGTCAGCGGCCGGCATGGCTTTTTCAAGACGTGGCTGACTTACGTATAGTGTCTCAATTGATGTACGAGGTAGTTCCGCCATGATTTCGATGGTCACCTGCTACGATTACTCCTTTGCGAAAGCCCTCGATGGGATTTGCGATTATTATTTGGTCGGCGATTCGGCCGCAATGGTCATTTACGGCGATCCCGATACCAAATCCATCGACGTGGGCACGTTGGAACGCCATGTGAAAGCAGTCAGCCGGGGTGCCAAACAAACGCAAGTGGTGGCCGATTTGCCTATCCACAGCTACGACACGCCGGAAGCGGCGCGAGATGCCGCCTTGCGCTTCAAGAAAGCCGGCGCGCACGCCGTCAAACTTGAAGGCGCCTCAAAGGCCACTTTGGAAGCGGTGGAGGCCATCCGGCATGAACTACCCGTCATGGGCCACGTGGGCCTGACGCCGCAGTGGGCCGAAAAAAACTCGGTGCAAGGAAAGACGCACGCCGAAGCCGAACGCATCTTGGACGAGGCGTGCGCGTTGCAGAACGCAGGTTGCATGGCACTTGTGTTGGAATGCATCCCCGCGGCATTGGCCCAAAATATTACACAAGTCCTCCGAATCCCTACTATCGGCATCGGCGCGGGTCCGCATTGCGGCGGGCAAGTCCTGGTTTTGTACGACTTGTTGGGCCTTTACGACGATTTACAGCCCAAATTCGTCAAGCAATATGCGGATTTGCGCACCGTCGCCCGTCTCGCGCTCAAGCAGTACGTCAAGGAAGTGCGGGATAAGACGTTTCCGGAAGAGAAACATTTGTTCAAGTAGCTTGATGGTTTGGTGTCCGTGTGAAACTCATTCGCTCCCCAAAACAAATGCAAGCCTGGTCTGCGTTCAAATGCCAATCCGGCAAGCGTATCGGCTTCGTGCCCACCATGGGATTCTTGCATGAAGGCCACTTGGCTCTGGTGCGGCGGGCCAAGAAGGAAAATGATTTTGTCGTGGTGAGCATCTTCGTCAACCCGACCCAGTTCGGCCCGAAAGAAGATTTCAATGCCTATCCGCGCAATCTGAAAAAGGATTTGGCCCTTTTGGAAAAAGAAAAAGTGGACGTCGTGTTCGTGCCTTCGGCTAAAGCAATGTATCCGGAAGGCGTAAAGGCATCCGTCAAGGCCGGACCGGTTGCAAAGCCGTTGGAAGGACGTTTCCGGCCGGGCCACTTTGACGGCGTGTGCACTGTCGTCTGCAAGCTCTTTGATTTGGTCAAGCCGCACCGCGCCTATTTTGGGCAGAAAGACTTCCAACAGACCCGCGTGATTGAGGACTTGGTGGCGCGCTTGAAGCTGCCGGTCCGCGTGGTCGTCTGCCCCACGGTCAGAGAATCCGACGGGTTGGCTATGTCCAGTCGAAACGTGCATCTTTCGCCCATGGAGAGCGCCATGGCACCGGTATTGCATCAATGCTTGTTGCAGGCCAAAAAAGACTTGAAAGCCGGCGAGCCACCTAGAAAAGTGGAAAAAACCGCTATTGCTGTTTTGACGCTTTCTGGCTTCGAGGTGCAATATTTTATGGTTGCGGATGTGCAAACGCTGGCGCCAATCGGTCACGTGAAGAAGGCGAAACGCAAGCGCATCGTGATTGCCGTGGCGGCGTACTTGGGCAAGACGCGGTTGATTGACGACGTGGTTTTTCGCGTCTGATTTTTTGTAGTGCTCGCGCCTACTTGTTTTTAACGACGTTTTGCGGTTTTCCTTTGAAGTACGCTTTGACGTTGCCCACCGTCGTGTCCAGGATCCTTTGGAGGGCTTCCTGCGAGTTGAACGCGTTGTGCGGCGTGATGATGACGTTGTCCTGGGCTAGGAGGGCGTGCTGTTGCAACGCCGTCTTGAAGTTCGAGGTCTTTAGGAAGGCCTCGTGCAGGAGTTGTTTTTCTTCGCGGATGGCGCCTTCTTCTTCCAGCACGTCCAACGCCGCGGCCGAAATGCGTTTTTCGTAGAGGGCTTTGAGTAGGGCTTCCGTTTCAATCAGGCCGCCGCGTGCGGTGTTGACCAATACGGCGCCGGGTTTGACCCACTTGAGCGTTTTTGCGTTGAGCAGATGATGCGTCTTGTCGTTCAGCGGGCAGTGCAGGGAAATGACGTCGCTTTGCTGCAGGAGGGTTTTGAGTGGGACCAGTTTGATGCCGGGCGTGGCTTTTGCGTACGGGTCGAAGGCCACCACGTCCATCTCGAATCCTTGCGCAATTCGGGCCACGTGATAACCGATCTTGCCCAACCCCACCAAGCCGATGGTCTTTCCTGCCAAGTCGAAACCACGGAGGCCGTCAAGGCGGAAGTCGCCGCGTTGCGTGCGTTCGACCGATTGGGTAATCTTGCGGCTGACCGAAAGGATCAAAGCGAAGGTGTGCTCCGCCACCGTGTTCGAGCCGTATTCCGGCACGTTGCACACCGTGATGCCGCGTTTTTGGCAGGCGGAAAGGTCGACGTGGTCAAAACCGGTGGAAAGCGTGGTGACCAGCTTGGTTTTCGGCAACTTTTGCAGGAGCTTATCCGTGACCGTAGAATAAATGAACACGCCGACGGCGTCTGCGTTGCGGGCCTTGCCAACGTTTTTCTCCGTCAGGCCTTCAGTGAAGCAATCCACCTGGAATCCGCGGAGGTGGCGTTTGAGATAGTGCCCTTCCCAGGGTTCCAAATCGAAAAAGGCGACGTGTTTCATGAACGATTGACCTCTTTGCGGCTTTTAAGCGCGTGTGCTAAGATTTTTCTTTCAGCAGCCGAACTCGTTGTTGATCGGGCAGGCGGCGGTATGGTTGGTCGCATTCAGCGCCCCGGGTTGGGCTCCGGTCCGGATGTAATCCGTTGCGTTGGTCAGCGCCCATTCGTGTTCGTGGTTCCACGCCGTCCAGTCGTAACGCCACTCATTCCAGCCGATTCCCAGATGCATCACGTAGATGCCCTGCTCGGCCAGCATCTTGCCGATTTTGCGCCCGGTCATGCAGGGGGTGCTGTAGCAGTAGACGATGATGCTTTTCCCTGACGGTAACGACTTGAATGCATTTACGATACGCTCCACGTCGCCGTATGCCGAGGTATCCTTGTCTTTGTACGCCGGAATGTTGATCGCGCCCACGATGTGCTTTTCTTCGTATTCTTCCTGACTCCGTAAATCCACTAAGATAAAGTCGGTAGCGCCTTTGTCCATTTTGCCTCGCAGCGAATGCGGGCTGACGTGCACGTCGTTTTCCGTCAAGTAGAACTGCTGGATACGTTCTTGCGGGGTGTTTTGAAGTGTCAGAAACGCGGCTGCAACAAGTCCACCGGCCGATGCGCCAATGATGGCCGCCAAAACGAGCAACATTACTGGCTTCATGGTATCACCTTTCATTCGTTATCGCTATTGTTATTTTATTATTTATAAGATTAACGCTGTTACTATTTGTTTTTTTTTGGGGGGTGGGAGCTGCCGCTCGTAGGTTAAATGCACGATTAAACCTTTTTTGCCAGTGCCCTTGGCGAATGGTGTTTGCGGCGCGGTCAAAATCTTTGTTTGCTTTCAGTTGGCCTTGAGAGCGTCCAGGATGGCGTCCGCCAGCTTCAATTTGTTGGCTTTGCCGTGGCGCTCGGTCTGTAGGATTTTCTTTTGGCCGAGTTTTTGGACCACGCGGTGGGCCCGGAGGCGGCTCATGCCGTCGATGCGGCTGATTTCGTTCTGGTAGGCCTGGCCGCCGTTTTGGACGAGGTAGTTGACGGTCTTTTGTTCGTCCGCCGAAAGGAACCCCAGCATCATTTCGGCGTTGATTTTGGATTCCACTGACGCTTCTTCCACTTTTTCGAAGGCCAGATGGGCGATGGCCATGCCGACCAAAATGCCCAGCAAGGCAAGGCCCACCATGAATTCGACGTGGTATTGGATGAACGGGCGGAACCAATCCGGCGACTGACCCGGGCCCAAGTAGTAGCTGGCTAAAAGGCCGATGAGCAGGAGGATGAATCCGGCAACGATTCCGATGGCCGCCAAAATCCGTTTGTTGAATTTGTTTCGCATGGATGAAACACCTATTTTGGCACGATTGGGTCTTTGTGTGAGTCAAACAATTGTTTCACGAACCCATTAATATTGTTTCAGTATTAAGAAACCTTGTGGAAATTCGTTTGATGGTGGCAAGTTTCGTGGAAACGTCGTTTCGAGGTGCAATGTCATGAATAACGTGGTATTCGGCCTGGTCGTCGTCCTGCTGGTCGGCGTGGGCGTCGGCTTTGCAGCTTTGGTCATGGCCAATTCGCCGTTTCCCGATTCTCAAACGACTCCTGTGCCCGACGTGACCGGTCCGGTGCAAGACGTCTACATCAAGGCGTTGAGTACGGGTTTTTATGACAAGCAAGAAGTCACGGTCAAGAAAGGCATTCCCGTCCGGCTGCATTTTTCGACGGATGGGCGAGCCGGCTGCGGCAGCGTGCTGTTCATGGAGCAATTTGGCGTCCGTTTGGCGCCGCTCAATGGCCAGGAAGCCGTCGCGGTGTTCACTCCGATGGAAGCCGGAACGTTCGCCTACCGCTGCAGCATGAACATGTTTCGAGGAAAATTGGTTGTCGAATAGTTCGCGATTTAGGGGGCGTCGGTATGATTAAACTCAAGGTATCCGGAATGCATTGTAGCAGTTGTGAGATGATCTTGAAGGAAGACGTGGGCGCCGTTTCGGGTGTGTCCAACGTCACTGCCGACTACAAAAAAGGCGTCGTGTCTTTTGAGGGGCCGCAAAGTGCGCTGCCGCAAGTCAAGGCGGCGATTGAGAAGGACGGGTATTCGGTTGAATAAGAAAATTCGGGTGGATAAGAAACTTGGAGAAACAGGTGTATTCGATTGGATGAGTCAATGCAATTGCGGGTGGGTTATTGATGGAAAAAGCGTTTATCGCGTACAACTTGACGTGTGAGTCGTGCCGGGAAGTCATTTCCCGCACCGTGGCGAAGTTTCCAGGCGCGGGACTTAAGAGCCTGGATTTGCAAAGCGGCGCGGTCGTGGTGGATTGTGCCGAATCCGATTTTGAGTCGTTGAAGGCCGCCGTGTACGAAAAAGGCTATGGGCCTGCCGGTTTTGGGCCGAAAAAGTCGGTCCGGGATATGGTCCAAGGCGTGTTGGGAAATGACTCAGCGTTTGCGGCCGAGCGCAAGATTTTGGAGTATTCGTTGGGCTCGCTAATGCTTGTTTTTGCCGTGGAACTGGGCTTGGGGTTGATGTTCTTCCAGAACGTCGCCAATTTCTGGCCCGTTTATGCGCCGTTGTTGTTCCTCATGGCCGTCGCTATCTCGGCATCGGTGGCCGCCGTGTTGCACCTGTCGTTTTTCAGGACCGGTTTGTCCTGCATGACGGGCATGATGGTGGGCATGACCATCGGCATGTCTTCCGGATTCATGACGGGCGCCCTCATCGGCGCGACCAACGGCATGTTCGTCGGTAGTTTGGCCGGCATGTTCGTGGGCATGGCTTTGGGCGCGTGGGCCGGTCGTTGTTGTGGCGTGATGGGAGTAATGGAAGGCCTCATGGCGGGTTTGATGTCCGGCACTATGGGCGCCATGTTGTCCGTCATGATGCTGCGCGAGCCCATCCTGCCGTTTTTGGTGGTTTTGTTCGCATCGTGCGTGGCCATTTTGGTGGGTTTGAGTTATGCCGTGTACAAGGAAGCCGGACACATTCCGCAAGAAACGTTCAAGGTGACGTTCTATGACGTCGCCGCGGTTTCGTTGATCGTGAGCATCGCGATAACGCTGTTGATGGTGTTCGGGCCCAAGTCGGCCGTGGTCATCGGCGTCTGAGGCGGAAGTGTGTGGGTTTGTTCGATGGATGTGAAGCCGGTTATCCGAGAAATTGCATGATGGTGGTGTGGATTTCATGAAAACGAAACTGGATGTCCGTGGAATGCATTGCGCGTCGTGCTCCGTCTTGATTGGCCGCGCGCTCAAGAAGCAGGCGGGCGTGAACGAAGCGTCGGTCAACTACGCCAATGAAGTGGCTTACGTGGATCACGACGCGTCCGTGAAGCCGCAGCAATTGATTGCAGCGGTGGAGGGTGCCGGGTACAAAGCGTATGCGATGGATTCCGAGGGGTCATCCGGTTCAGGCCATGCCGGTGCGCACGCCGGGTCCCACGGCGGCCATGACCATGCCGCGCCGTCCAAGGAAGACGAAGTCAAGGAACTGTGGAACAAGGTTTTGATTTCCGCGGCGCTGTCCTTTCCCGCTTTGCTGATTGGAATGTTCGGCATTGACCTGCC
>Ga0082335_1000958_pt1 | contig 67070 bp, 62 predicted proteins | sample Subgrocontami58m_FD_72375 | JGI IMG/M metagenome (GOLD analysis project Ga0082335, IMG submission 72375) | Subsurface groundwater microbial communities from S. Glens Falls, New York, USA - GMW37 contaminated, 5.8 m (SPADES assembly) (version 2) ... | reverse complement strand
GGGGACCTCTGCGTCACCCAGCGGGATTTTTTCTAAAGGGTTTTTAGGTTCAAGCCCTGGGGTGTCGTTGGCGCCTTTTTCGCCCTCTCCCATTTCCGGTGGAACCCCGGCCTCCGCTAGCCACTGCGAGCCGATAATTGAGTGCTGCTCGGGTGTAGGCTCTGTTTGTTCCCAATCAATATCGTGCGTTAGGCCTGCCAAGCCCCATAATTCTTCGTCCTCACCAAACTTGCGGGCGAGTGCCCGCATGATTGCTTCCGAAGCCAAAAGATGGTTCCTTAGGAACGCGCCCTTAACTTTTTCTTGCACTAGTGCCCAAGACTGGTCGCGGGCTATCTCTCTAGAATAATAAAACATGAATTACGAATCATCGATTTCAATTTAGTTAACTCGCCTCTTCACTATCAGTTAATGTAGTGGATAGTCTATCGAGACTCGTGTTCACTAAGTGTACTTCTTCTTCGGAAAACTTATATTTTTGCATATATGCTATGATGTTATCCTTAGCATCAACGAGATTATGAGCTTGGGACAACTTAGTTATATTATTTATAACCGAATCAACGTAATACTCTCCCCCATCATCCCCTAGTATAAAGTTAACTGCACTATTATCATATCGTATGTCAATGCCAAGTCGTTTACAGTCCTTCAATGCCTTACTAAAGGGATAGCGACTGATAGTCTTTCCGAGTGCGGCCGATTTTAAACGACCAATCGTCCGCCACTCTAAGCGTTTTAGAGACGCGTTTCCTGATCCTACATGGTCCGTGAGGGGGGTACTTGAAATTCTGTGACGAACTGAGCCAGACAATTTTTCTTCCTCACCACTAAAGGCTGCGTAGAAGCGTGGAAAATTGTGCGGAAAGAGCGTCGATAAGATGCGGTGCGAATAAAATAGTGCCTTTGCCAAAGGCGGTGTGAAATGTTCATAGGTAAGTATAGCTTTTACTCTGGGTGATTTTGGTTGTTCCTCCATGGGGGCAAGCACTACGCACTCAGCTCCCCTACCAACAACCTCCATGTCGAAGTTTTGTGCTAGCTCATCTAATTCCAGCTGGTTTAGCCACCCATGAGGCGATGCTACCTCACGTTCATTCATCTCCTCGATAAATTTCCGCTCGCGCCCTGTAAAACCAATTTCTGGCATACTTATCATTCATTAGTTCCACTATCGATTGGTCGACGATTCCGCATCGGCGGGAAGAGGACAGTCTCGCGAATCGGCTTGTCCATAATAAAGCTGAACAGGCGCTCGCTAAAGCCAAAGCCTGCGGCTGGGGGCATGCCGTATTCAAGTGCGGTAATAAAATCCTCGTCGAGCATCATAGCTTCACTATCCCCTGCCGCACGGAGTTTGGCTTGCTCTTCAAACCGCGCGCGCTGGTCTGCTGGGTCGTTAAGTTCCGAGAACCCATTGCCGAGCTCACTGCCCGCGACAATAATTTGCATCCTCTGCACCCGCGATGGGTCTTTGCTGTCGCGCTTGGCAAGTGGGCTCACCTCCACCGGGTGATTTATGAGGAATAGCGGGCCTTGTACTTTTGGACGAACCAGCTTTTTCCAAAACAGGTCTATCAGCCGGCCAGCACCCATACTTTCCTCGTACCGCACCTTGTGCTTCTCCAAGAGCTTCTGTAGAGCTTTTACGTCGGTAATGCCAGCCAAATCAACATTCGAAATCTCCTTAATCAACTCAAAGTAATCGCGCCTGGGCCACTCCCCTGCCCAATCAACCTCTTTGCCGTCGTAAGCTGTTTTTAAGCCGCCCGTTACTTCGCGCACAATCTCCTGGTACATCTTCTGCGTGAAATCCATCATGTCCTCGTAATTCGCGTACGCCCAGTAGAACTCACACATGTCGTAGTCTTGCAGGTGTTCAGTATCTATCCCCTCGTTGCGGAAGACCTTGCCAATTTCAAACACTTTTTCAAACCCACCGACGAGCAACCGCTTCAGCGGGAGCTCTAATGAAATGCGCAGGTAAAAATCCTGGTCCAAAGCATCGTGGTGCGTGACAAATGGTGTGGCGTCGGCCCCGCCTGCCACAGCTTCGAGTGCTGGAGTGTCCACTTCCATAAACCCAGCCTTGGAAAGCTCGCGGCGCACTGTTGCCCAAAAAACGGATTTCTTTTGGAATAGCTGGCGTACATCGCTATCCATCATCAAGTCCACGTAGCGCTGTCTTAGCCTGGCCTCGACATCTTTCAACCCATGCCACTTTTCCGGCAGCGGCTGCAGGCACTTAGCCAGCGGCGACACGTGTGTCGCGTAAACCGTGACTTCGCCACGCTTGGTTTTGCACACTGGGCCAGTAAACCCAACAATGTCACCACGGTCTAATTGCTGCAGGATTTGCCACACTTTTTCCCCACTCCCATGTTCCACAGCCGCGACTTGTACAATACCTGACGTATCTTCGAGAGTGGCAAACCACAAACTTCCATGCGGCCTTAGCGTCTTAAGCCGACCAGCGACACTCACCTTCTCGCCTGCTGGTACTGCTTCGCCTTCAAGGATTGGTGTGTCGCTCAAAATTGTCTGGCTGCTTATCTCGGCCGCAGTGTGGGTGCGGCGAAAAACTGCTGGATACATCTCAAGCCCGAGCTTTTTCCAGCTTGCAAGTTTGTCCTGCCGTGCTGCTAGTTCTTGGTCTTCGCGTACTGACATAATGGCTTAATAGTAATAAAAAAATCCCCTCGCTGCAAGGCGAGGGCGCGCCTATGCTACTGGAATCGCACTGGTATGGACACCTGTGCGTCGTGCTCGGGTAGTCCGGATGGGTTGTCTTTGTGAAACACTAATGTACCCATAGTTGTTGGTGGGTCGATAAACGTAAGGGTCAGGCTGAATGGTACATAGGCCGTTGTCATCCACTCACCTTCGGCCTGGGCGATTCCCTGGCCCAAAATAGTGCCATTGGCGTCATTGAGCGTAACTGGGAATGAAGCCTCAAAAAACCAGGTGCCGCGTGCCTTACCGCGAATTGTGGCTGGGCTGACCATAAACTCACCGCGCTTAGGTTCGCTCATAACTACGGGTTTGCGTGGCGCCAGCGCGGGCGGCTCGTATATTATGTCAGATGTGGCGCCAACCGTGGTGCTAATAAAATAAAATACCACTGCCCATGACAGCAGCGATAGACCAACTATGGTGAGCACGCGTGGCCTGAAAGTAGGCATGTTAGCTGACGCTAATAATCTTATACTTCACCACACCCTTTGGTACCTTGATTTCAAATACTTCACCGACGCGGTGACCAATAACGGCATGTCCGAGCGGTGACTCGTTTGAAATAAAATGCTTGGCTGGATCCGCCTCGTTCGAGCCTACAATGGTATAACTCTGCTGCTTGCCGTCGACTTGTACCGACACCGTGGAGCCGATTTGCACCAACGTTCCACCCTCCTCGGCTGTAATTATAACCGCATTCTTGACCGTGTTTTCAAGTTCGATAATGCGTCCTTCAATGAACGCCTGCTCATTCTTGGCCTCGGCGTACTCGGCATTCTCGCTAAGATCGCCTAACTCCTTGGCCTCCTGTATGCGTGCGGCCATTTCACGCCGCTTAACAACCTTGAGGTGCTTTAGCTCCACCTTAAGCTTTTCCAGGCCGTCAGCTGTAACGTACATTTGACCATCAGGTGACATAGTATGCTGCTCTAAGTGCTAACTTACGCTAGGCTATCAAGAAATTAATTATGGCACTAATCATAGTTTGGCGACCAACATATGTCAAGGTGGTGAGGGACGGTTTTGTGCGTACCAACTGAATACCTCGCGGGCGATTGGCACGGCGGCGACCGAGCCTTCGCCACCATGCTCGACCATTACCACCACCACGATTTCGGGCTTAGTGGCCGGCGCGTAGCCCGCGAACCAGGCGTGCGGGGCGCGGTTGGTGCCAGCTTGCGCCGTGCCTGTTTTGCCGGCCACGGTAATCGGCGCATTAACCAGCGCCCTGCCACTGCCAATAGTTACCGTTTGTCTTAAGGCTGTTGCCAATACCTTTGTCACTTCCGGCGATATTCCTGTAGAATAGGTGCGCGACACAGACGGATGCTCTACACGACCATCTGGATAAGTGATGGTACGAATAAGGCGAGGCTGAATTATTTGTCCGCCATTAACAAGTGTGGCGTATGCAGCTGCCAATTGTAGCGGCGTAACCGTAAGGTTGCCTTGACCAATGGATACGTTATAGGTATCACCACGATACCAGCGGTCACCGAATTTTTCGGTCTTCCAACCTGGTGTCGGCACCAGCCCATTAGCTTCGCCAGCCAGTGCCAGGCCAGTTGTTCGACCAAAACCGAAACGAGTTAGGTAGTTAGCCAGGCGGTTAATACCAAGTCCAGGCATAGTATCACTACCACCGCCGACCAAGTAAAAAAATGTATTGACCGATTCGGCAATAGCCCGGTAGATGTTGGTCGGGCCATGTCCACCAGGCTTCCAGTCGGAAAAAAATTGATCTCCCACCGCCACGCCACCACTGCTAATTATGCTTGTTTGGGGGTTAATAATATTTTCGGACAGTGCCGCTGCCCCAATGAAAGGCTTAATGGTAGAGCCCGGCGGATACTGTCCAGCTATAGCGCGGTTGAACAAAGGCCTCCGCGCATCGTTAAATATTTCAGTTAACACCTTGCTATCGCGAGCAATTGTGAATGCGTTAGGGTTAAAGCCCGGATAGCTTGTTAAGGCATATAACTCTCCGGACACGGCGTCGAGCACGATGATACTGCCGCCAGCGCGCGTGCCGGCTCGTTCCAGCAAACGGTAGGTGAGCTCTTGTAGTTCAAGGTCAATGGTCGCTTCCAGTACTACGCCTGGCGTCGGTGCCTCGGTGGCAAAGACTTTGCGTTCACGCCCGCGCGCATCTACCTCGACCCGGCGTGTGCCAGGCCTACCGCGAAGCATACCTTCATTCTGCAGTTCAAACCCACTCTTACCAATACTGTCGGTAAGCTGATAGTCCTGATGTAGCTCGGCGTACTCGGGCTGCGATAAGCGCCCAACATACCCCAAAATATGCCCCAGCGCCTCACCGCCCTCATAGGCGCGCTCACCCACTGCAACAACGTTAAAGCCAGTGTGCGTAGCTATTTTTACCGACAGTGCAATAGCGAGCTCACGCGAGATGCCTGATGCTATCACTCGTGGAAGATAGGACAATTGGCCGAGCGAAGTTATGGCGTCCTGATCCAGCAGTTCAGTTGGAATACTCCCTAAAACATCGTTCAGTATTTCCTGCCGCTGTGGGTCTTCGCTGGGCAGCTCTGCTGGCAGCACCACCAAATTAAAGCTTGGCACATTGTAGGCTAAGTGGCGCCCATGGCGATCGGTAATGATGCCACGGGCTGCTGGCACAACGTCAAATCTAATGCGGTTTCCCTCGGCAATATTGCGCCAGGCCGCGCCGTCAATTAATTGCAGCTTACCAAGTCGCGCTACCAAGCCGATCAATGCCAGGATTAGGCATACTGCCATAATCCACGGCACACGTTGGCTGATAACCCGCCGCAAGGTAGCTAAACCAGGTTCACCCAGGTTCGTGCCCTCCAGGCGGCGCGAGCTAAACCCAGACACACTACGGTCTTGTATGTCACCGCCGACCTCACGAATGGCAAATGGGTCAGGTCGATGCGGCATAGATTGACTGCCCGCCGTGTCGCCGCTTATTTTTAGCCAGACCTTCGAATAAAAGCCAGGCTATAACCACACAGCCGATGGCCAAGCCGCCATCAAGTGGTTGCCAGGCTAGGGCGAAGCCGGGATCGATCTGCCTATTGGCCAGCGAATGCCATCCTAAACGCAAGGCAAACCATACGGTCATGCCCAGCAGTAGCGCCAACAGGCGCGACAGTGCGTCGTGCACTCGTGTTGAGACCAGCGGCAGCCAGATTAGAATAAATGATATAGCCGCCAGCGTAGCTATGGGGCGCGGCGCTAGCACGGTAATGTCAGCTAGTAGCGCCCCGCTAATTAGCACCAGGGCTGCGGCCCGGCCGTAATTGTCAAAATAAAGCAGTGTGGCCGCGGCTACCAGTACCGCATCAGCACCCAGCCCCAACGGGAGTAGCGCCTGGTGTAGAAATATAACTGCAACAGATGTTGCCCAGACTAAACTGCGCATGGTGTGACCATGAATATCAAAGCGGTGACAGCACCGCCGCAAATTTGAATCGTTCGGGGGCAAGTGGTGGTACCACAATGGCCGTGCTAAAAAGCTCCCCCGTTTCCCGCTCAACAGAACTTAGCGAGCCAATCAATAATCCAGCCGGAATACCCTCAGCCAGATTAGATGTTACAACCAGGTCGCCTTGCTGCGTGTTGACACCGTCGGGCAGCAACTGTAGTCGGATAGCTAGGTTGAATTCACCCTGGGCAAGCACGTGGACTCGTTCCCGGCCCAGAATTTCGGCTGCTAGTGTGGTAAAGGGTGAGGTGGTAGCCGAGAAGTTGGCCGTCGTGTCCGCGACCTCGGATACCACCCCAATGATCATGCCTGCTTGATTGGTGGAGTTATTGTCTGTTATACCAACGACCACCGGCTGGCCACGGACAATTCCATCGCGTTGCCCACGATTAATGAGATAGGTAATCCCCCGTTCGTCGGAGCGTCGACCAATGATTTCAACGCCCAGGGCGCGGTAACCAACTGGCGCTGGTAGTTGAGCCAACGATCGCAACTCAGCGTTTTCAAGCTCCAGCACATGTACGCGGGCCGCGCTTGACTCGCGAGCCGCTAATTGCGTCTGCAGCTCCCCGAGCTCTCGAACAGTGCGCGCGCCGCGTGCGGTACTAGTGACCCAGGCGGTAAGTGCATTAGGTGCCGTAACCGCCGTGGTTGCAGAATTTTGCAGCGAGTTACGTAGCCAAGGCCAGCCGTCAGTGGCCAGTGCCACAACGCCTAGTAGCCCAATCGTGAGGCCAGCCACCACCACTCGGCGAGGCACTGTCATATGCTAGCGACCGTGATGCTGTGTGGAAGGCAAAAGTAGATCACGTACAGCATCAATGTCCTCTAAAACTACTCCAGTGCCACGCACAACTGCTGTGAGCGGGTCGTCCACAACTTGTACCGGCACATTTAGCTCCTGGTGCAGCAGTTTATCTAGGCCGCGCAGCAGCGCCCCACCCCCTGACATGAGAATGCCTCGTTCATAAATATCCGCCACCAACTCCGGCGGTGTAACTTCTATGGTCATTTTAACGTTTTCTACGATCAGCTTTAGAATTTTTTGTATTGATTCCCGCACTTGTGTATCGTTGATAATTACCTCACGCGGTAGGCCAGATATAAGGTCGCGACCCCTCATCTTCATTTCAATTGGTTTGTCCAGCGGTACCGCCGAGCCAAGTTTAATCTTGATATCTTCAGCCGAACGCTCACCGAGCAACAAATTGAAGTGGTCACGAGCATACTGAATAATAGCCTCGGTAAGTTCGTCACCGGCCACTCGCATCGAGCGAGACATGACTACTCCACCTAATGAAATTACGGCTATTTCGGTCGTGCCACCGCCAATATCGAGTATTAGGTGGCCTGTCGGGTCGCGAACCGGCAGTCGAGCACCAAGCGCTGCTGCCATGGACTCTTCTATCAACAGCACCTCGCGTGCCCCAGCCGACAGAGCCGCATCTTCAACTGCCTTCCGTTCCACTTCGGTGACATCCAGCGGGATACCAATAACTACGCGTGGACGAGGCGCCAGGGCCCCGCTTTCGCGGTGGACACGGTCTATAAAGTATTTAAGCATTTTTTCAGCTACTTCGAAATCTGATATAACACCATCGACTAATGGCCTAGTGGTAATGATGTGCTGTGGTGTTTTACCTATCATCTTACGCGCATCGTTCCCCACCGCCACGATTTGATCAGTGCGGGTGTTAACTGCCACCACTGATGGTTCATTGATGACAATACCTTTGTCCTTAACAAAAACTAGGGTGTTGGCCGTACCCAGGTCAATACCCATGTCGCGCGAAAAAGACGAGAATAGCCGACCGAACATACGCCCCAAGTGTAGCCGAGGGGCGACTAGGTGTCTAGGTACTTACCGAACACCTATGGTATTCAGTAACTCAATCAAGGAGACAAGCTTGGCATTTTTCGCCGAACGCGTTTTTAGCTCGATCTGTTCGCCGGTTTTTGCACTCATTACCGCGCGCCAGGGCAGACCAATAAGATCAGCGTCCTTGAGCTTAACGCCTGGCGAATCTGCCCGGTCGTCATAGAGCACCTCGATTCCTTGGTCAGAGAGTTCTTTATAGCAAGCATCAGCTTTGGCGCGGACTGCGTCATCATCACCCAAAACTATAAAATGCAATTGAAACGGCGCGACCGACTCGGGCCATATAATGCCAGCCGCATCATTAAATTTTTCTACTATCACGCCCATCAAGCGGGACGTCCCCATTCCATAGCAACCCATGGTGACTTTTTTAATTTTGCCCCGCTCATCTGTAAAATTTAAATTAAACGCGTCGGAATACTTAGTCTTGAGTGGAAAAATATTACCCACCTCACTGGCCATGGTTTCCCGCCAGGCAGTTTTCCCGCAGTTGGTACAAGACACGTTGGCTTCAAAAATCTCCTTATTTTTGGCTCGAGAGCATTGCTCGCACACAAAAATACTATCCTCGCCGCTGGCTATTTCAACTTGGAATTCGTGGGAAAATTTGCTAAATGTCCCGCCGGATGCTTCGGTTAATAGCGCATTCAGCCCCAGCCGCTTAAAGGTTTTTTGGTAGGCTGGTATGGCAGTTTTATCGTAGTAGTTGGCTAAATCTTCATCGCTCGCATGAAAACTGTACAGGTCTTTCATCCTAAATTCGCGACCACGGAGTAAGCCACTTTTAGCTCGTGGCTCGTCACGGAATTTCGTCTGAATTTGATAAACAGCTAGCGGTAAATCCTTGTACGAGCTTATGACTGTTTGAGCCAACGGCGTCACAATTTCCTCATGTGTGGGGCCCAAGGCGTATTCATAGCCATGCTGTGAGTTCACCTTAAATAGCACGTCGAGGGCGCTCCACCGTCCGGTAGCTAGCCAGTTAGCTTTGGGGTGGAGGCTGGGCATAAAAATTTCCTGCCCACCGATAGCATTCATTTCCTGGCGTACAATAGTTTCAATTTTCATTAAAACTCGCCAACCCAATGGTAGGTAGGAATACACCCCGGCCATTTCCCGCTTAACAAAGCCCGCTTGTGTTAACAGCTTGGCATTCGTCGCTACCTCATCAGCCGAAATATGGCGCGAAGTTTTAGTGAATAATTTAGATTGTCTCATAGTATAAAAGTTTGAGAGGTGGCTTCGAGACATGGATTCTGACCCTGCGGGTCATCAGCCGTTGGCTGAGAATTTTCCCTCGTCTCCCGCACAAGGCTCGGGGGCTTGGAGTCGAACCAAGATTACATGGTTCAGAGCCATGCGTCCTACCATTAGACGATCCCCGAGCTCTGTGCGGGACAGGCGCCGCGCGGCATCCTATTTACCCCGTACCAGCGTAGCTCTGGTACTGGGGCCATTAGACGATCCCCCAAGGGCCCTGGTGTGGGCGTGGCTAGTATAGTTGTTGGAATGCAATATATCAAGCCCTTACTCTACCACCTGACCCTCGAATGTGGTAAGTACGCTTGAAAGCAGGTCTCCGCCGGCTGGTGCTTGGTCAAGTCTTACCTTAAGTTTAAGTTGCGTTCCAGTGACATCGTCTAGTGCTTGCTCAATGGCCCGCTTGACCTTTGGGTCCTGAATTCTATCCTGGTGCAGAGGGTACTGCGTAGCAACGGTTAAGGTATTGCCTTCGATCGCCGCTGGGCGCGCAATTGATAAGATAAATGACAGCGAGTGATTATAGCTGCGAATTTTTTGTACGACTTCAGGCCAGCGCTGCTGTACCGTTTCGAGTGACTCTGCGCCGTTAGTTGGCTTGCGTTCGGTCGGTTTTTGTTCGGCGGCGGTCGCCGGCATAGCTGGTGACTCATAATCAGTCGCCCCTGGTGATTCGGTCAGAGTAATAATGGCCAGTTCAAGCGGCAGTTGTGGTACGTCGGAGGTTCGCCAACTGTCACTAGCTTCTAGCCAGCGTTCGAGCATGAATTTGGCACGCGACTGGCTAAGCTCGGCGGCCATGGCGGACAGATGAATTTTAGTTTCCGCGTCTATGTCTGGGATATCAACCTGCTTGCCACCAACCTTGACCAGCAGCAGCAGGCGCAGCCATTCCAGCAGCTGTCGGTGTAGGTGCTCAAGCTCTCCGCCTTCGGCAAAATAGGTATTTAAACGTTGCACGGCACTAGACGTACGTCGCCCAACAATATCACCAAGCAACGCCTGCGCTTCAGCCTGGTCAGTATGAGGTAGTACTAAGTCAGCCCGCGCGCGATCAATATGGCGCTCGCCCAAGCTAATGAGTTTACCAAGGTAGCTTTCGGCGTCGCGCGAGGATCCGCGCGCCAAGTACGATACATCACGCAAAACTTCCATATCAATGTCGACACCCTCGGCTTTAGCCAATCCGGCGAGGCGTGCTGTCAGTATGGTCGGCGATAGGCGGCGAAAATCGTAGCGTTGGCAGCGCGACGTTATTGTGTCAGGCAGCTTGTGAACTTCAGTAGTTGCTAATACAAACACTACATGGGCGGGCGGCTCCTCGAGTATCTTTAGTAGGGCATTATATGCTTCGCTAGTAAGCATGTGCACTTCATCGATGATAACCACCTTGTACTGGCTATTTGTCGGGCCATAGGGTATATGTTCCCGCAGTTCTCGTACGTCATCAATGCGCCTATTAGATGCGGCGTCGATCTCAATCAGGTCCAGGCTGCGTCCCTGCGCAATTGCATCGCACGAGATACAGGCGTTGCACGGTTCGGCGCTGTCCTTCGCGCGACCAGTACAATTAAGTGATTTAGCCAATAAACGTGCGACCGTAGTTTTACCGACACCGCGCGTACCGCAAAAAAGATACGCATGCGCCACCTTACCAGTCGTAATCTGATGCTGGAGTGTGGTTGTAACATGTTCCTGCCCCACTACTTCCCCGAAAAGTTTGGGCCGATATTTACGGTACAGCGTAGTAGTCATAGCAGAATCATTGTAGCCGTGCCGCACCGTCGGCGCAATACAACACCCCCCGGGGCGGCCTGGGGGTCAAAACAAGGCTTCGGTTATATTTCGATTAACGGCACGGCGCCCTCGTCGCTTGGCAGAGCCTCGGTCGAAACCGCTTTAACCTTACTCCCTGGTTTACGACCGCGTGGGCGAGGTGAAGCTGGCACATCAGTCACGCTTGACGTCGTTTCCGCAGTCTTTGGAACAGTTACGGCGTCTACCGCCAATGGGGTAATACCGGCCATTTGCTCCTTAATCACATTCTCAACTGCGGCCCACGACGAGACTGTGCCCTTGGGTATCAATACTACTACTTCATCCCCTAGTTCAGCTTTAAAATAAGTGACACTCGCGAGCAGAATTCGAAACAGTTGGCTCTTAGCTAAAACACGGAACTCATCCGTTTGCTCGTCGTGCGTCAATATGCCAACTACGCGTTCACGCTCGACCGGCCCGATTTGCTTATAGATAAATGAACCATCCGGGCTAATAGTCAGCTTAAGTAAGTCCCCCTCAACCAGTTTGGATTTTGAGGCGTAGTTAGCAGGCACACTATAAAGCTTGCCATCAGGACCAACCATGTTCTGTCCGTCGAATACACCCTCAATTATGACCGCGCCTTGCTCGGTGCGTTGCACTGAGCCAGCCGTGTGCGTCGGCGGTTTAATCTCCGGCAAAGCACCCGAATCACCCGCCAAGCTGCGTAGCAGCTGCGTTGCGGTATCAAGATTATTGCGGGCGGCCTCGATTAGCTGCCGAATCAGTACGTATTGGTTTGAGGTTGGCATATGTGTTTCTCCTTTTTTCGCGGTTGCCCGCGTCACTGGTTAGTCTTTGTACCAACAGTATAGGCCGATGCCCGTAGTCGGTCAATTATACTATCCACAGCCTGGGTTCGGGCTGAACAATTTATGTGTACAAGTAAATTGGCATTTCTTTGCCGGTGCCGCGATCGACAGCTGCGGTTGGTCGCCCGTGGATACGGAAGGCGTAGGTGGCGAACCGTGCTCCGGGCGCCAGTTCGGTTTCGAGTTTAACCTTTAACCGACGCATAGCATAGGGTGTAAGAAAACATACGATTGCGTTAGCCGCACGCAGATCGATAGCCCAGAAACTGTAGTAGTGAATAACTATGCGGTGCCGGGCGGGTGAGAACTGTTGGCGCAGTTTAGCAATTAGATATGGTACAACAGCTAACTCGTAACCTACCGCGCGCACGCCATAGCGCTCGGCGGCGGCTATCAATAACCGACCATCGCCACACCCAAGATCGAATAGCGTTTCACCACTACGTGGCGCTACCAGGTCCAAGATACGCTTTACATCTCGCCTTGGTAGTGGCACCCAGGGCGCAGCTGAAATTGCACCATAGGCCAATGTACCTAACACCACCAGTATGGCGACGAGCAGCAATATAGCCCCCAGCTCGACCATAGTATGTATATTACTACCTCGTAGCCTCGGCCTGAGCCGGCGGCTGAGTTGATGGCTCTCCCAACCGGCTGCGTTCGAGTATTTCGGCCTCAATTGACTTACGATCACGACCATACTGCTGTCGTGAACGTTGCTTTAAGCCTGCTGCAAGCTCAGCCGACGCTGGCCCTGGTGGTAAGGTACGCATGTTAAACGGCCTAGTTGGGGCATTGTCTATCAGTAGCTTTACGTAAGCGTTGTACTGCTCCACGTTGATAAGGTCGTAGGCCGTAAAAACAGGCGCGAACTCTTTGGATAATACTTCAGCATCCTCGGCCCCTACCTTAAAACTTATCATTGTGCCGGTAGTACCTAGCACCGCGTCCTTAATTTTGGTGTCGTTACCCTGCGACAATTGCCCCAGGTACTGATGAGCGATCGTAAGGTTTAAGCGGTACTTGCGGGCCTCGCTTAGTATGGTCGCAATTGAATCAGTAATAAAGTTCTGAAACTCATCGATATAAAGATAGAAATCTCGACGGTTTGCCTCCGCTGTATCGGCTCGCGCCAGGGCTGCCATTTGCAGTTTGGAAACGATAATCAAGCCCAAAAGCTGAGAGTTAACTTCGCCCGTCTTACCCTTAGCTAGATTGACCAACAGGATCTTACCGTTGTCCATTACATCACGCACATCAAAGCCGCTTTCCGGCTGGCCAATAATGTTACGCATCATCTCATTTTCCACAAACCTACCAACCTTGGAAATGAGGTAGCCGAGCATTTCTGACTTGTGAAAATCAGTGGTCTTGGCCATTTCCTTTTCCCAAAATGCGCGTACTACCGGATCGGTGACTTTTCCAACTTTGTACTTTTGGAAGGCGGGGTCGGTGAACATGCGCGGGATATCGGCAATTGTGCCCGGTGTATCCTGGTCAGCCATTAATGTCAGCATGACGTTGCGCATGTTATGTTCGAACATCGGGCCGATCATTTCAGGTGGAAACAGTTTGTAAAAAATAGCGATCATTTCCTGCACCGTAAAATCTTTCTGGCTCTCATCGCCGTACTCGAGCATGTTCAATCCAAGTGGACGTTCAACGTCGCCCGGGTCGAATATAATAACGTCCTGAGCGCGTTCAGGCGGCACCTGGCCCAGGATTGCTTCGACTAAATCGCCATGCGGGTCGACTACGCAAACTCCCCTCCCCTCGCGAATATCCTGTACTGCCATATTCTGCAATAGTACCGATTTACCAGTACCTGACTTACCAATCACATAGACATGCCGTCGTCTGTCATCCTGTTTGATCTTAACCGTGGTAGCCACTCCGCGGTAGTTATTTGTGCCTAATACTAATCCATCGCGGGGCGCGTTAACCGGTGCGGCGGCACGTCGTGCCGCCAACCAACGGATGTTTGGCGTTTCGGTGCTAGGGAGTGGAAAATGATAGATTGATGCGAGTTCCTCCGTATTCAGCACAAAATAATCGTCGTCGTTAAAGGCGCGGTGAATGAAGTCGCGCAGAAAGTTGTCAATCGCCCGCGGGTGACTAACCGATAATTGATTGCCGTATTGGTAAATACTGTATTGCGCAAAGGCATTACTAAGGTTCTCCCGTGTGGCTACGGCTGCCGCGCGGCTGCGACCAGACGTGACCAGGCGCAGGGTCGTATCTAAGCCAGCCTTGGCGGCCTTTTGTTCAATACCCTTGACCATCTCCTCTTCCAGCGGCGACAGGCGACGCGGCTCGTGCGGCTTGTGGTCACGATCAGATTTTGACTTACTGGCTGATAGTGTGCCACCAAGTAACGAGACAGCGCCGTGCCACCAGCCGCTTCGGCTAGCCTCAGCTAGGGTTTTACCTTGCTGCATCTTTGACGCCAGCTCAACACCGCGTCGTCGCCAGCCTCGTCGGGCCGACCGCACAACCAATTGAACAGCTGCTCCTTCGTCGGCCGGGATCTTCGACAGCACATTCAAGATGCCGCTTAAAGGATCAGCTTCGAACTGCTTGTAGGTTTTTAGTGGAAAGCCGGACGATCGCGCCATTTTCAGTTGTGCTATCGCACAGGTGCCGCGCGGCGTGAAAATATTGTAATCGGATACCTCCTCGAGCACGGCATGCGGGTAGTGGGCATTAACCTGCTGTTCAATAAATGATCGTAGTTGTTTTGGTACGGCTAGGTAATACGAAATTAGACCCTGTTCAGCTACCAACTCGAGCGCAAGATGATCGCTGCGCCCTTTCAACCAGGTAAGAACGCCTCGCTGTGCGCGCAGCCCACCAATGGCGGACCACAAAACTTCCGCCACACCAATTTGGTCTTGGATTGCTTGCGGACCAGACTTACCCGCCTCGGGACGGTCGTCGGGTGACCCAGTGTCACGGGGCACCGTCACTTGAAGAACAATAAAATTAAGGCTGGCTCTAAGTAGGGTCAGGCGTCGCCAGACACGTCGCGTAACCAAGAGCGCTGCCAACGATAGCGATATACCAAATACCACGGCCGCGACTGCAGCCACTACGCCGGCGCCCGATTTGATTAATTCAAACATGTCCCCTGTCATAGTAGCACTAGCGCAATTTTAAAATTCTGTCCGCTTTAATCTTGGCGGCCTGCTCCAAGTAATATCGGTTGATGCCAGGAATTGTCATTAGCCACTGACGAATTAACTTTAATATTTCGGCCACTTTGACTGTAACCCGCTGCAACAACAACGAAATCTGTGACGCCGCCGCCTCGCCCCTAGCACGAAATTGGGCCTGCTCTACTGGGTTCAGCTCGCGATAAATTGACTCCAAACCATCTTGTAAAACAGATTCAATCGACCGCTGCAGAGGTGGCACGGCCCGAAGTTGCGGGGCCTTGGTCTGGGGCGCGATCTGTGCTGGTAGTACCGGTTGCAGTGGAGTCTCAAGTTCCGGCTGCTCGCGCGCAACTACCTCAATACTCTCGGCCTTAGTCTCGATCCGCCCATCCCCGATAGGCTGTTCGGGTAATGGGCGCGGAAGCTCGGACATATAGCGCAAGTATACCAGGATTTAGCCCGCCATTCAACGAATTGATAATTGAATGGTATACTAATAGCCATCATATGGAGCGGCTGTTTGTTGAACTTAGTGTACTGGTTTTCTTGGCCACGGTAGCAGGGATTGCGCTGCGCGGTTTGCGTCAGCCGCTGGTGCTGGCTTATATTATTGCTGGAGTAATAGCGGGCCCCATAGGACTCAACCTTATAAGTTCGACCGAGCTTATTGGCACACTATCATCGTTCGGGATAGCGTTACTGCTATTCTTGGTTGGTATTGAGCTGGATCTTGTAAAATTGCGCGCCATCGGTAGGCCGTCGGTTATACTCGGGATCGGTCAGGTAGTATTCACAGCCTTATTTGGGTTCATCATCATTAAGGGCTTTGGTATAGCAACTTTACCCGCAATCTATGTGGCGGTTGCAATAACCTTTTCTAGCACTATAATCGTTGTCAAACTGCTGTCAGAACAAAGATCCCTTGACTCCCTCCACGGCCGCTTAGCCATCGGCATGCTTTTGGTGCAGGATTTTATTGCAATTATCGCGCTAATGGTGTTGGCAGGTGTCTCAACTAGTCAGCAGTTTGGCCCGCTAATGACCGTTGCTATTACTATACTTAAAGGCCTAGCTCTCGCGGGCATTGCCGCGCTTGCTAGTCGCTACCTTTTACCACCGCTCTTCCAGCGGTTTGCGCGCAGCGATGAACTTCTGTTCATGGCCAGCATTAGTTGGTGCTTGTTTTTTGCTGGCATAGCTACGACGATCGGATTATCACTGGAAATCGGCGCCTTTATAGCGGGACTGGCTTTAGCGCCACTACCCTACAATTTAGAGATAGTTGGAAAGCTCAGGGGCATTCGTGATTTCTTTATCACCCTGTTCTTCATTACCCTCGGCAGTCAGTTGGCATTCGGCACCGGACAAATTCAGGGCGGATTGGTGCTAGCACTGTCCTTATTCGTGCTAATTGGAAACCCCCTTATTGTCATGCTTATTATGGGCAGTATGGGGTATCGTCGCCGGACGAGTTTTTTGGTCGGGCTCACCGTAGCGCAAATCAGCGAATTTTCCTTAATTCTAATGGGTATGGGCCTAAGAGTTGGCCATGTAACGGCGAACGAAGTCGCGCTCGTGACGGTGGTTGGGGTTATTACTATTACGATATCAACCTATTTTATTAACGGCGGAGAGTATATATATCGACGCCTGAAGCGATACCTTGGGATATTCGAGCGGCCGAGCTCGTCGCCTGAGGATGAGCCAGCGGTTACCAGCGGTCATGTAGTGCTATTTGGTTACCATCGCCTGGGCGAACAAATAATCCAGACCTTGCGCAAACTGCCCCAGCCCGTGTTGGTGGTAGATTTTAATCCAATAGCGATTCGCCACCTGAAGGAGGATAATATTCCTTGCGTGTATGGTGACATGGCTGACCTCGAGATGGTGGAGCGCCTACAATTGGAGCGCGCCGTGCTTGTGATATCAACTAATTCCGACCTGTGGGACAACCTGACGTTATTGCAAAACCTAAAGTTACGCGGTATCACCACCCCAGTGTACGCGACAGCTGATACTTGGCACGACGCCCGCGACCTTTACCAGGCTGGGGCATCATATGTGATATTTCCACACTACTTAGCTGGTCTGCAGTTCGGCCAGGAACTTAGGGAGATGCTAATGGATAAGAATAGGCTGCTAGTTGACCGCGTGAAGCATTTGGCAGAGCTGGAGCGCCGCTATGCCTGGCGGCCGGCCCACCGTAGCTAGCGAGGCAGCAGCACGAGGCACTGATAGTTGTGGCTCTAGTTCTTGAGTTGGTACTTCACGTTCAGTCATGTGATTTTAATTACGTGCCCAAAAACTTAGCCAAGTTTGAGAAAAATCCCCCGCTTAATCGAGCGACGTCGCGGTAGGTGATAACCAGCACCAACACCATAAGCAAGGTAAAGCCGATTTGGTGGGTTATTGATTCCAATCGTTGATTTACTGGCCGGCGCAGTAATTTCTCTATAACAACAAACAGCAAACGGCCGCCGTCAAGCGCTGGGAACGGCAGAATATTAATAATGGCCAGGTTTAGCGATAGCAAGGCCACGAATTGCAGCAAGTAGATAAATCCAAGATCTGCCACTTGTCCAGTCAATACCGCAATGCCGACCGGGCCCGCGATATCCTGGGGCACTGTCCCGCGCGTCACCAAGTTGCCCAGTAAGCCCCCAAAGGCTTTTACTATCTCGCTGCCCAGTCTAACGGTGTCACGCGCGCCATACCAAAATGCCTGGTGCCAGGGATAACGCAGGGTTCCACTGTGGACCAAATTGACCCCAATCGCCGGGCGTCCAGCCGAACCCGCGAGTACAGTAGGTGCAACTAAAATATTTCGACGTTCAGTACCGCGCACAACTGTTATCTGCACCGGAGTGTTTGCTTTGGTACCGAGGTAATCTTGCAGACCAACGATGCGTAAAATGGGTTGGCCGTCAGTTGCTCCTATAATATCCCCAACCTCGATGCCGGCCACAGCTGCTGGTGACCCTGGCGCCACACCTACTACCTGAACACTAACGTCGCGCGCTTGCGCGAGTTCGGCGTCGCCCAACGCAGTTGGTATACCAAGGCCGAGGGTAAGGCTTAGTAGTACCCAGGCAGTAACCACATTCATGGCCACACCCGCGACCAGCACCACGGCGCGCTTCCAGGCCGCCTGCGTAGCGTAACTATCAGCCTCGCCCGCGGCCTCTCCACCCTCACCCTTAAGCTTTACAAACCCGCCTAAGGGCAGCCAGTTCAACGAGTAGAGGGTAGGGCCGCGGCGAATACTAGCAAGGCGTGGTGGAAAACCAAACCCAAATTCATCGACCGCTATGCCGAGCTTGCGCGCAGCCATGAAGTGCCCCCACTCATGTGCGAGCACCAACACCGCCAGTACACCGATAAAAATGATTATCGTAATGATCATAGCCAGAACCAAGCCCTAAATAGTCATGATGTCATGCTCTTTGTCCTCGCCCACCGCCTTAATCTGTTCGTTGCAGCCATCAACCACTTTTTGTAAATCCTTTTGCCCGACAAAATATCCATCTTCGTTTAATGTTCCACTAGCTTTCAGATCCTTCAGATTTTTTAGTATCTCCTCACGTACGTTGCGTATAGCGACTCTGGCCTCCTCCAGCTTAACCTTCACCATTTTGACAAGTTCGCGCCGCCTTTCCTCCGTTAGCTGCGGCAAGTTTAGGCGAATAACCGTGCCATCGACTGTGGGGGTCAGGCCGAGATTGGCCGCTTGAATGGCACGCTCAACATCCTTTAGGATGCTTTTATCCCACGGACTAATTACCAACAAGCGGGGTTCAGGCACCGTGATAGAGGATAATTCCTTAAGTGGTGTGATTGTGTCATAGGCCTCAACTTTAATATGTTCGACTAGTGCCGGCGTCGCCCTACCTGATCGCAAGCCAGCCAGCTCACCGTGCAGGTGGTCTAATGCCTTATCGAATCTGTGAGTGGCGCCCTCGAGCAATGGATGCATAGCTACTGATTAGCGGGTAAAGCCAAGGTATAGCGTTTTACCATCCACGGGATGCGCCACCAGCGCGCCAGGCACCAGCTGGGCTGGTAAGGCCAGCGTGGACCAGGTAACGCCGCCGTTTGATGAGTGGTAAAACGCGGCCGCAGTCGCGTAGTAAATATCGGCCGCTCGCTTAGGATTGACGCTTAAAGCCGTGATGCTTATGGCCGAAGGCGCGGTCACTATCTTAACCTCCTGCCAGGTCACCCCGCCGTCAGTGGTGCGGAATAATCCATGCTGGGTTGCAAAAAGGAATGAATCGGCCGACTCGGGCGTGAATTCAAAGGCTCTAAATGGACGCTGTCCCACCTTAAGCTGCTCGCGTATGGTTAGCGAAATTTCAGTCCAGGTAATTCCGCTATCGCCTGAACGCCATAAGGCCCCGCCAGGCAAAGCCACATATAGCACCCGAGCATCGCGCTGGTTCAGATATAGCCTTTGCGCAATCTGCTTAAAGAAGTATATCTGTCGCCAGGTGACACCCTCATTGTCACTGCGTAGTAGTAAACCACGGTTAGTTATCGCATAAACCATCTTAGGATTACTGTTAACCACCACCACATCAATAAGCCCAACCTTGGGTGTTGGCTCTATATATACAGTTTTCCATTCCTGGCCGGCGTCAGACGTCCGTAAAATTTGATTGCCACTCGCTAGGTATAATATGTCGCGGTTAACCGGATGTGGTGCCAGACTCTGCACTGAGCCGGAATATACCTGCAACCACTGGCCACCTGCATCCCTAGTTTCGTATAATCCGCCCGCACCAGATAAAGCATAAACATGATTAGGATCGACTGGCGAAGTCAACATACGTTGTACACTGAGCGGGGCAATGGTTACTGTTCGCTTCTCATCCTGGGACACAAACACCACCTGTTGCCAGGTTTTCCCCTGATCGTCGGATTTGTACACTCCTCCACCCACCGGTGCGGCTGAGTCAGTGGCGCCATCACCTGTTTTTAGCCGGACACCGCAGCCTGCGCCCATGAGCAATACACCCATTCCCAAAATCAGTGATAAACGAGTTCGTGTCATATATGCATCAGGTTAATAGCGAGTGACTCGATTGTAAGGCGCACATTAGCGTTTGCAGCCAGGGCGCGACGAGACTGATTAATTCGACGAACAACGCGTACTGCGCTTAATATCGGGATGGTCCCTGCGACCAATTCTAGCTCATTACGAAGAATTTGATAACGTACCAGGTTGGTAAGACCGAGCCGACAAAGCAGAATGTCTCGCGCTACTTCAATCCACGTGCCTAGCATTATCTGTGCAATTATCGAGCCCCGTTCGTCCTCGCTCGACGATTTGAACTCATTGGATAGGTACGACTGCAGTTCCGGCCAGCCGTTACGCAGTATTGCCAAAAACAATTTTCCTTGCGCTATTAGCTGGTCTCGTCGAGCGGCATCGGCCGCTAACACCACTGCCAACCCGGGGCGCCCGCCTGATTCCCGCGCCAAGCTTTCTGCCTCGGGCCTATTCAGTCCGAGCTGCACCAGGGAAAGAGCAATTATTTCGACCTGTACCGGAGCTAGGTGCAATACGGCGCAACGTGAACGAAGTGTTGGTAGCACACTGCGTGGGTCTTTTGCGAGTAGTAGGAACAGCGTGCGCCCAAGCGGCTCCTCTAGTGTTTTCAGCATTGCGTTACCAGCCTCGGCTGTGAGCAAGTCAGCTCCTTCTACCACCACAGTACGATAGCCACCAGAGAGTGAGCCGACGCTGACGAAGGCCTGGGCATCACGCACCTGATCAATGCCGATCTCGCGTTTCTCCGGCAGCAACGAGACCCACATCAAATCGGGGTGAGTATGAGCCGACACTTGAATGCATGGCTGGCATCGATAGCACGGTGCATCAGTCGCCGTGCACGTCAGTTTTTGAATAAACGTCGTGGCCAGGGTCGTCTTTCCAACTCCGTTCATGCCAACAATAAGATATCCCTGGGCCAAGCAGCCCCGCTCCGCCGTCGCAACCATGAATTCATACTGTTGCTGGTGCCCTATCATCATATGTGATGTGTCTGGTTACGTGCTGCCACGATATATTCAGTGCCAACAGCCGCCAGGACAGTCAACCAAAAAATTATAGACAAGTCGTTTTTGAATATAGGTGTGTCGACCATACCGTGTATCATAATGGCCGAGAGTACGGCTGCTGGCAAGGGGGCATCGCGAGCAGCGCGAAATACGGATACTACCAGCCAGGCTAGGGCCACTACGCCCAATAAGCCTACATTTAGCCAAGCTGTAAGCCAGACATTATGCGGAAATAAACTAGCATAGTATAACTCAACCAAGTAGCCAGGGTTCAGCGCCCCCTTGAGCCCAGGCTTGATTAGCGCAGCCACCTTGGCTTGCCATTGCCCGAGGCCAATGCCAACTATCGGATGCTCGTAAATCATTTGCCGTGCCTCGCGCCACAGGATAAGACGAATTTCACCAGATGACGCACCAGTTACCTGGTTGTAATGGCTAGGCAACGGCCAGACATTGGCTACAACTGAAATCAGCGGCAATATTATGCCAACGGTAATTAGTGCTCCGGCCAATGTAATGGCGAGTCGCTGCCATGATACTAGCCTGAGTATGCCATATACAGCGCCGGCACCTAAGGTTGCGACTATGGCAGCATAGGAGCCAGTTGCAATCACAGCTATTGCTACCACCACACACGCCAGCATTGATGTTGCGCGCTTAGGCCGAGAAATTGTGCGCCAATCTCGCATTAGCGAAATAACCGCGGCTACCAGAATTGGCACTAGGTACATGGCCAGCACATTCGGCGAGTCGTACCAGATTGATTCTCGCTCTAGGCTATGAACAAGCAATTTTTTTACCAGTACCACCAGTGAGGTCGCCGTTGCGCCAGTAAGCAACATAGCTGTGCTATGGCGCCATAGTCTTTCAAAGCCAGCTTCACGCTGTGCGTAAATTGCGAGCAAGGCAACCAACAATAGTGGGTCTATAATCCAACCTTTTAAAATACCCAACGCCAATCGTTTATCTGGCGCAATGGCAACCCCTATGGCAGCAGCCAGTACCCACAATCCTATTGGCGCCAACCAGCGCCAGTAATTGAGCGACAGAAGTTTTCGCCACGGCGCGACGCCGTAGCGAATTAAACTCACCAACGCGATAGTATATATCGCAATCTCTAACCAGGTGGTGGGAATACCACCCAGATTCCCGCGCACCAAGTAGGTGGGTAATAAAGCAAGCAGCAGTAGCAAAGCTGAGCGCGGTCGCAGCCAAGCTAATACAAAATATGGGACGAGTAGCAGGAACAGCACTTGTTCCATAGCCGTTTCCTGACTAACGAGCCGAAAGAATACTTCGCTTGTATGATTCCAGATTGTCGAGCGCAACACCAGTACCCTTAGCCACGCACAATTGTGCATCATCCGCCAGATACGCGACTACCCCTGTCGCTTGGGCAAACAGCTTGTCGATATTTCTAAGTAGCGCAGTCCCGCCCGACAGCACCATACCTTTGTCAATCACATCCGCCGACAATTCGGGCGGTGTAACCTGTAGCACGCTCTTAACTGCATGGATTATTCCCTCGAGCTCGTTTTGAATCGCCTCAGTTACATCATCCGACGTAACCGTAAGCGTGCGGGGCAGGCCCGACACCATATCTCGACCACGTACTTCCATACTTAGCTTATCTTCGAGGTACATGGCGCTGCCGATCTTGATTTTGACCTCCTCAGCTGACTGCTCACCTATGGCGAGGCCATACTTCTTACGAATATAATCCATAATCGCGGCATCGAACTTATTGCCACCAATGCGAACCGAAGTATTGGCCACAATTCCACCCAGGCTTATGACCGCAACTTCGCTCGTGCCACCCCCCATATCGACGATCATATGCCCAGAGGCTGAACCAATGGGGATATTGGCACCAATCGCGGCCGCAATTGGTTCCTTAATTATGTAGGCGGCCTTGGCGCCGGCGGCGATGGTGGCATCAATTACCGCGCGCCTTTCCGTCGATGTAATGCCGGCCGGCACCGCGATCATGACCTCTGGTCGAAAAAAACGTAGCCCACCTAATGCCTTGTTGATGAAGTAACGCAACATCGCTTCAGTTGTGCGGTAGTCTGCTATTACGCCGTCCTTTAGTGGCCTTAAGGCAATGATGGTGTCAGGCGTACGTCCGAGCATCTCCTTGGCTTCTTCCCCAACCGCCAGCACAGCCCTGTCAATCGCCGAAATTGCAACGACCGACGGTTCGTTAATAACAATACCCCGGCCAGGAACGTGGACCAGGGAGTACGTCGTGCCTAAATCAATCCCTATTTTCTTGACAAACATACAGCCCAATCCTAACGATATTTTGCCGCCACGTCAATCGAATGGCACGACAATAGAGCTATTGCGACCGCCAGGGCAACCGTCGCAGCTTTCCTTGTTCGTCGTACAGTTTAGGCCACCAATATAAGCCGAGCGCGGCGCCACCCGCCATACCAATTATAGCCAAGGCCAGAGTAAAAAACTCATGGATGGCGAACCACGTGCTCCACGTCAGGCCAAGCCCAAATATTGCATAATTTTCAATCAACAACGCTATATAAGCTGTTTCAATGACGGCATGTACGCCTAGTTGAAATATAAACCCCAGCACCACAAATAGGCTAAGGTACAGCGCGCGCTTCATATGGCTTGATGATGGCTAATCGTCACTTTCATAATCCCCCACTTGCGAAAGTACTTTAACCAGGATGCAATATGTACCCAGGTTATTTTGTTGAATATGGCGGTCAGTAGTGGCCGCTGCGCACTCAAACGTTCGTGGAAGTGCACCAACTCGACGCCGGCCACATACCATACCTGCCAGCCCTTGTCCCAAAACCGGCGACACCAATCAGTATCCTCCACATAGAGGAAGTAGCGCTCGTCCATCAACCCAACCTCATTAACCGCGGCACGACGCGCTATCAGGCAGGCGCCTAACATCCAATCTACTGGTCGGCTGACGAGGTGGTCCCAGTCCATCATTTGATACTGGCGCAGGCGCGACTTCACGCCCGGCAGACCGCCCAGTATCGTTCGCCGAAATATCGGCAACCAAAGTGATGGGAATTTGTAGGTAGAGTACTGCAAGCTGCCATCGGGGTTAACAAGCCGCGGCCCAGCCAAGCCGACCTTTGGGTGTTCATCCATGAAGGCGACCAGAGCTTCTAGTTGCCCAGGTAAAATGGTAATATCGGGATTCAATATCAGTACGTATTCCCCCCCAGCCTCGCGCATGCCAGCGTTGTTGCCGGCTGCAAAGCCGCGATTTTGCTGCAGTGCGATGCACCTAACTTTGGGGTAGGTTGTTCCCAACCATTGGCAACAGCCATCGTGTGAATTGTTGTCAACGGCAATTACCTCAAATTCCAGCTGTGGCTGGCAATTGTATATACCGCGCACACACTGGCGTGTGAGCCCAGCCGACCTATAATTAAGAATTACGATGGATAGCTTCATTGGCGCAATTAAAATGGATTATACATCCTACTTATTTACCCTTGTCCACCATTGCCTGATGTCAGCTGTCGACCGCCGCCTAGTGTGGGTTAGTAACCGGCGCTTTTTAATCATGGTCGGCAGTAGTCTTATGGCGCGTCCTAAACCAAGAATTAAGGTGCCTGGGTCTGTGATCAATAAGTAACCAAATTTAACAAGCTCGTGACTAATAATCCATGGAAAATCACGGCTAAAATTACTGAGCGTCTCGTTCTTTATTAGTAGGCACAGGTGGTTGGCATACGAGTTCACCTTGTGTTCGCGATGACGCTGCCGGCGACTGCGGAGTTCGCCTAAAAAACCGACGCTGTTTCCGAGCGAGCGGTCATGATAGGCGTTAGCGTGGGGCAGAACCAAGGCATCAAAGCCAGCCGCCTGTAAGCGCCAGGCTAGGTCAACATCTTCCTTATATGATACAAAGTCTTCATCAAACACCTTATCCGGCGGCGAAACAAGCTCAAGCGCGGACCGGCGATACAAGGCAGCCGTGGCGGATACGCCAAAAATCCGACTAGCAACCTCAGTTGTACGCGTCGCCGATTCACCTTGGAATAGGTTGGTTACTCGCCGGCTACGCGCTAACTTTAGTCCACCGGAATCAATGATTTGCGCACCCTCGGCTTCAGCGCCCAGGTAAAAAGTTGCGGGGTCAAACCTCCACTGTAATAACCTACCCGAGACTGCAGCTGAACGCTCATCCCGCTTCAGGCAATCAAGAAGCTCACCAATATAGCCCGGGCTTAGAATTACATCCTGGTTTAGGATCATAACGAACTCACCAGCTGTCCAGGTCAAGGCCTGATTATGGGCGCGGGTGAAGCCGAGGTTAGTGCGATTTTTGACCAGGCGTGAGCGATTGGCAAGCTCGGGGTTTGACTTTAAAAATGCCTCAACTAATTCTGCCGAACCATCGAATGATGCATTGTCGATTATCATTAGAAAAAAATCCTGAAATATGGACCGCCGTAAGGATGCCAAACAAAAAGGCAGCCAACGTACTCCATTCCAAGTAACTAGGCTAATTGTTACTGGATAGGTTGGTGTGCTCATATAATTTTCCGCTCGAGCTGTGGCGCTATGACGGCAAGCAACATCAGCGCACCCAAACCCAGGGGATGATTAAGGTATGGCGTGGTTATATTCAGCAGCAGCAAGGCCAGTAATCCGCTCGCTAACCAGGGTGTTGCTCGGAATAGCTTGATTCCGAGCGCCAGCACGAAGCCAAAAAATGCACTAAATCCCAATAACCCAAATTTCAATAGGGCATCTAAGTAGCCCCATTCAAAAGCAGATGTTTCAACATAGCCGCTGCCACCGGCGGTGGCACGCACGATGCGTGGATCAAGGCTGTAGTATTGAACGGTCGCTCCAAACCCGCTACCGGTGAGCAAGTTCTGCTTGGTTGCCTGCCACAATGGTGATAGTAGGCGAAGCCGGCTGGCACTAGCAGCCTCGCCGCGTAACCGCTCTGCAAAAAGCCTAGCATCACCTTCAGCTAAGGGCTTAAGTGGCCAACTAAGACGCGTGGTAGCTAGCACTATGCCAGACGCTGCCAAGGCTAATAATACCATGGTGCCGATCTTGACTAGGTACATACGCCAACCTGGACGAGTGAAGGCGAATAATGTCATAGTCGTCGCGACCGCCACCGCCACGCCAAACCAGTAACTGCGCGACAAACTGGCTAGCAGGGTGCTTAGGCAAGCTAGTAACAGTAAATACAAACCCCATGTAGCCGGCCGCCGGCTGACATACAGCGCAATCAAGGCGGCGGCTGCGACGGCGGCAAATACTTGGCTTTGTGAGAATATTCGAAATACATTCCCCGTAACGTACGTGATTTCACCAAATCCAGTTTGTCGCCACCAGTTGTAATAAGTTAGCAGTTTTTCAGTCGGCAAATGACTGAACAAATATAGGGCGAATTGAGTTTTAATGGCTAGCCAGACCACCGCCGCTGGTATCAGCAGTTTGAACCAGCGGTTCAGCGACAAATCTTTATACACCTCAACAAACAAGGGAAATATCAGTAGGTATAGGTAACCATTCACATCGAGTACTAAATTATGCAGGGCTTGGCCGCGAATCACGCCAACTATTGTTGCCCAAACTATCGCCAGCAGTGCGAGCAGATACCACCAACGAAGTGTGTGCTGCATTATATTAAGACTGTGCCTGGTAACGGCGCGCCATACCACCACGGCAAATGCCATCACAAATAACACCAGTCGCAGTGATAATGCATTGTCCCCTATTATTAACTTCAACAGATAACCTTGTGATCCGATGATGAGTTCGACTACCAGTAGCACGACCGCGAGCGCCAGGCTTCGTTGGGCGACAATGAACCAAGCCACGGCGACCATAACAGTTACCAGACTCCCTAAAGCTGGGGCCTGCCAACCATGCCAAGATATGACATCCACCGTAAGTAGCCCAGCGAGCGCCATTAAAAATTGAGTCTTATACCCGCTGGCTTGTAACCCAGCGGCCATGGCCGCGATAAACGCGGGCAGATATCCGGCCACACTTGCAGCCCACACAAAGGCGGCCGCGACCGCCCCCAAGTGCTTTCTGGCGTACCAAGTAAGACTACGTGTAAACATGCGGTGGCGTCGTAAGGGTGTAAGCTGGCTAAAGCTGGCGCCGCCTGAATGTACGAGTTGTAAAGCTGGGTCGTACCATACCTCGTAGCCGGCATGCGACACTCGTTTGCAATAGTCTACTTCCTCGAACCAAGCAAAGAAACGCTCATCAAATCCTTCTAGCTCTATCCACCTGTCGCGGCGAACAACAAAGCATGCACCCATTACTTGAGGAGCAACTTGTGCTTCGGTATAATCAAAATTGGGTTTTAGGTAACCAGGTGCAAGCCAGGGGCAGCGGCGCAGTATTTTCATGGCATCAAGCGACGATGACCACAGTGTCGGGAAGCCACGTATCGATGCCTGTCGTCTACCATCTGCTGCCAAAATACTACCCCCAATCACGGCTGCTGGTGGGTGAATCGCGAAGGTGGAATTAATTTTGGAAGTGAACCCAGGCATAACTTCCGCGTCGGGATTCAATAATACAACATAGTTGCCTACTGATTGTCTCACCCCCATATTGCAGGCTGCACCAAAACCAATATTTTTAGTTAAGGCGATCAACTGCACCCATGGAAACTCACGCCGAACCATGGCAACACTGCTATCAGCAGAGTTGTTATCGATCACACAAGCATTAAAACTAGCGCCCGTGTTTCGCTCTCGATCCAAACTTGATAAACAGGCGCACAATTGATCATGCACATTCCACGACACTATGACGTAGGTGGTTGTGGTGTCAGACATGTGCTGGCTCGCTGGGGCGTACTTTCTCTGTCGCCCAAAACCCTAGATATTTACCCAACATCAGCCTGGTTTGGGCCTCAATCGCCGGTATAGATCCAAAGATAAGCATACAAGTCGGGAATAGTATCCATTGGGCCACCATTTCGACGTAGCGCAACCAGTGCTTATTAGCCGGTTTTGGCGGCAACAGCATGGTGGAAAAAATCGCACTAAAGAATAACCCGACCATGGCAAGCGACATGAGCCAGCTTAAGGCATGCGGAGCATTGTAGGCTAATAAGTTTCCGCTCACGTCTTGACTCGCCATCGCCAAGGGCAGACGACCGAGGATAAAAATAATCATGGGCGCAGTTGCCCAGGAATAAACCCCTTCCAACTGGTTCCAGAGGTAGCGGAATTTCTTGAGGAATGGAATCTTACTCGAGCGCCAAAAGTGCCACGCCATATATGCAAAGTTCTCAACTCCATACGCCCAACGCCTCTGCTGTTTGTACTGATTAACCATACTGCGCCAAAATGAACCGGCGTATACCGTATCCATTGCGATCGGCAAATACAATGGTGTGACTCGGTAATTACCGTCGTAGCGCACGAAGCACTGCAGGAATATACGTGAGTCCTCAGTGACGATGTCATTTTGCCAAAAACCAACATCAACCAGCGCTCGAAACGGCATAGAATGCGACGAAAACGTAAATAGGCGCTCGGGCCTAGCTAAGTCAGTTAGCAGCCAAAAGGTCGTGGAATTAGCAACCACACGTGTAACGGCCGGTGATTCCCACATATTATTGCTATAAAGCGCGACTGGTTGGTAGCTCGAGTGCAGCGGGTCAGGGTGAGTCAAATATATGTATGTGAGATAGGCAAAATACTCTTGATGGGCGCAGGAATCAATGTCGAAGGTGGATACGACTATATTTTCATACGCGATACCCAACTTATCAATGTATTCCTGGGCGCGGTGGCCAGCCCAATGTATATTGGCGCCCTTACTAGCCATTTCACCGACAATATTTGCAGGGTGCAATGTTGTTAAAAAATGGCCAAACTTTCCGCTGAACTCCAGCTTTATTATGTTGGCGATGCGTTCGAAGTTCTCTTGATCGCGCTCCTCACCTGCCAGCACAACAATGAACTTGTCGAGCTGATACCTTACCTTAGCCAAGGCTGACATGGACGCGCGCAACACCTCGATCGGCTCGCGGTAAGTCGGTAAAACGATAAGGTGATAAATCTCTGGATAACGCGGTAAGTGAATAACCCTGCCATACCAATCCTGTTTTACCACCTCTTGATAGCGCCCCCACGAAATTATGAGATATATAATAAGGTAGGTAACACGCAGTAACCAATACAAGTCAAACAAGACTATTACAAATATTGCCCACAGCGGCTGCCAGATCGAAAGCGCAACCGCCCCAATTAGCGTACTCCAAACTAAAAAGCCAGGTATTATTTCAAATAGCCTAAAAACCGTGCGCCGCGGTAACCGCTCCAAAAGCATGCTCAGCATATAAATGCCTTACTCGTGAGCGAATGTAACAATAGCCCACATAATCCCAAGTCCAGAGACTAAATAAATCACTTGCCACACCATGCGGCGCTGATCTGACTCGTGGTGAATTTGGGGTATGAGGTCGGCGGCAGCAATGTAAGTAAATATTCCGGCGGCAACCGCCACCAACCGACTGCTGCCCGTCTCGACAGCCGGACCAATCAGCAGGACGAGCCAGGCACCAACGAGTGTGGCCAGGCCACTTATCAGATTGTAGGTGATAATTCGACCGCGGCGATAGCCACTATCAAGCAGAACCGCAAAATCACCAACTTCTTGCGGCACCTCATGCATTATTATGGCGAGCGTAGTTGCGATTCCCAACGGCACACTGGCGGTAAAAGTTACAGCAATGATTATGCCGTCTAAAAAATTATGCAACGTATCCCCTATTATGATGAGGGGCGCGGCCGTACTGGCGTGGCCTGAATGGTGTGTATGGCCATGGTGATGCCAAAGCAGAAATTTTTCCGCCACAAAGAATAATAGTAGCCCGAGTAGCGCGTAGCGACCGGCTACATCAGCGTTAAGTACCCTACTGGCTTCGGGTAGCAAATCGAGAAAGGCCACGCCGAGCATGGCGCCGGCTGCAAAACTAACCAGATAGTGCAGCGTAGATGGCTGTACGCGCCGATAGACCAGAAGAAGCAACCCCCCCGCGAGTCCGACTACGGCGGTTGTCAAGCCAGCCAACGTGACCCAGACGAATGTGTTCATGCTGGCGCTTGGTTCAGCAATACAACGGCGAAGCCAATGGTCAGGCCAAGTGTAAGAGCCAGTGAGGCAAGTTTAATAAACCTAAGCTTGATCTTGATCGAGTATTCGGATAGCGCAAATATCTCTTGCTTATAGGTAGCAACCATTGCGGTGGGATCGTTGATGAGGCGCTCGATTTGGCGGCTATACTCACCTTCACTCAAGTGATCAAATCCCCAGGCACACATCAGGCTGAACTTACCCTTATGTGTACGACGAAATGGGAAGCTGATCACCCAAACTGAAAATAAACTCGACACCAAGGCGCCAAGGCCAACCAATACAAAACCCGGTTTGGTAATATTATTGGAACTCACAACTAATACGACCGAAGCAATACCGAGCAAGAACGACGCTTTACGGTCAAGCGCCTCTTTATACTCCTGATTAAAGCGCAATGAGTCCCTAAGAAAATCAAGTGCAGAATCCATACAGTAAGTACTCCGACAGTTGAAAATCCTACTGCAACGTTATGTCAGTAATGATGACGTCTTCTAGTGGATGGTCATTTGGATTAGTAGAAGCCTGTTCTATTTTACTAACCACGTCCATACCTTGATTGACATAACCAAAGTTGGTGTGCTTGCCATCGAGCCAGGGGGTCGCTTCGGCCGTAACAATAAAGAACTGGCTGCCATTAGTGTTTGGACCAGAGTTGGCCATGGCCAGAGAGCCGCGAACTAGCTTATGTTGATTAAACTCGTCAGCAAACTTGTAACCTGGGCCCCCCGTGCCGTCGTTGGACCAATCACTATCCTTCGAGTTAGGGTCGCCACTTTGCACCATAAATCCCTTGATTACACGATGAAATCTGACGCCATCGTAAAAACCATCTTTTGCTAGTTTAGCAAAATTATCAACAGTTCGCGGTGACTCAGGATAAAACTCAATATGGATATCCCCCAAGTTAGTGTGCAGGGTGGCCAATTTGGCTGGTGTATTTACTTGAGGCATAGTTTCAATGGTAGGGCCTGATAAAGTTGCTGGTGAATGCGAGCAGCCGGCTAGGGCAGCTAATATAATCACAACTGATAGTTTAGTACATTTCATCTTTCTTTTCTTTTAAGAATGAAAACCAATCCTCAATTACTTTGAGGAGCGTTTTGAAAGGAATTTCGAATAAATAATCAAGTATGAATACGAAAATATTGATCTTATCAAAGGTGATTGATAGCCACTTGCCAAAAGCTACTATTGGCAGTGTAAAGAAATCCACCACAAATCCAATTAGCGTATCGCGCACCGCCACTACCTTCATGGCGCGCGCCTGCTCGCGCAATGATAGGCCGAAGAAGCTTACTAGGCTAACGAAGAACACAAATAGTGTGCCTGATAGGATATTGAACTCGAGCCTGCCTAGCACGTAAACCAGCGCCGCGAACGAAATTCCCATCGTGACGACATAAATTAACCCGTAGGATAGCCTCCGCCCTAGGCTAGGCCGACCTGTTTTGAGGCGTCTTGTCTTGTAGAATGCCGGTTCACCTCCCTGGGTTGATTCGACCACTGCCGACACAACTGCCTCGCGGTTGGATTTACCGGGCGATTTAATCATTAGCGTAATTATGGCCATCAATAGCGGCGGAAACAGCAAATTTATGGCAATCGGAATGTACTTAATCTCGCCAATGACAAATTTCTCGTACGGTAATTCCAGCAACAGCGCCAGCACCATTTTGGTTAGAAAAATATACCCCATGGCATGGAACCCCTTACGTCGAATGCGCTTGCGTGTTGATCGCCAGGTCGAACGGTATGTCTCGCGCGCCAGGTGCTCAAGCCGACTGCGCTGTGTAAGCACCTCAGCAGGCGGCACGGTACTGGCCTTCACGATATCGCGCATGATTGATATTGGCGTTAGTAACTTTCGCACTCGCGGCAAAATCCGCCGACCCAGCCGGTGTTCGATAACTTCATCAAAATTCCGTAATGCCGCCTCAAATTTTGGAGCCATTTCCTGAACGGGGACCAACGGCGGCGAGGCAAACCAGTCGTGGTAGTAGTGACGAAGCAAATAGTAACTTATGATATCGCGGTCGGCTCGCTCCAGTACCCGTTGAATAGCGATGACTAGCTGCACATTGCGAACAACTTCGGTTTCAGCTGCGTCCGTGAATTCAATGGCTGGCTTAATTAAGCGGTAGGCGAAACTTGTAAAGGCATGGCGCTCGGTCGGCGGTACAAGGTGTGCGTCGCACTCTACGGCTGCGATACCTAGCACGGCCTCGCGCCAATGCGGTATTGAGCAGCCGCGCTCTCCTAATTCAGTAAGCAAGACATAATATTTAGATATAATATCTCCTAACCCGCCGACGGTAGACTCTAAAACCTTATCGTTTGGCAGGTATCGTGCTAGCACTAGGTCTCGCACAAGCGCCAAGGCGGCCGCGTCTGCCTTACCACCGAACTTCAGCAGCACGATGCGCCGCTTTAAAAAACGACGAATGGCATTTTTGCGGAGCAGGTATTCGTCCTTGTAGTCAACAATATTTCTAATCTTCTCATAAATAAACGCCGGCAGGCTCGTAATTTCGGATACATGAATACGCTGCCCGGCCGCCTTGGCCTGCTCAATATCCTCGTCTCGGGCACGCTGAAGCTGATGCGCAAGCTCGAGCGTGTACGTGGTTGACTGTTGGTTCATGGTTGATAGCGCTGCGCAGCCGTGGTTACCTAAGCAGCGTATCTACGGTACCATATTCTGCCTTATTTGTACAGTCTCATCCCCACCAAGCGCCGACGTATCCTCCGTCACCGCTGGCACTGATGGTGCTAGTGCAGCAGATAATTGGTCGTAAAGTAGATAAAATTTTGCTACGTACAGAATAGTTTCGCGCCTAAGATTAGCACGAGTACCAGCGGTGCTACTGGCGATGGCTGCAGACTGGCGCTGGCGCTGTAGCACTATATCCTGTTCGTAGGCACTCCGCTCGGCAGCTGTTGCCCCCTTTTTTATCGCTAGTTTTTGTAAGCGGATAATTTCCGCCTTGGCTGCCTTCTCCTCAGCTTGAGCTTGCTGAATCTCCACGCTGTGATCGCGCCACCACAAGTCCCCCCATAACTGAACCGCGCGACGGGGCCTGGTGCTGCCGCCATTGTACATAGCCGCCAGTAGGGCGCCAATATCACGTGGGCTTGAATGATAGCGCTCACGTGCGGTAGTTGGCAGGTAGGTTAGATTCATGTCAATAAGCGCAATCTCAGCTGTAATCGCATTCACCGAATCTGACATCCCCTGCTCAAAGTTAGCAAATAAGCCAAGTTCGGGTCGAGCGGTACGCAGTCGGCGATAAGTCGATGGTATGAATTGTGCCAAACCACGAGCCGAGGCTGATGAACGAGCGTAGGCATATGATGCGCGCTCATTCGTACCGAGCACGGTGGCAAAGGAGCTGAAGTAATCGCCGACGTTACCGGTCACAAGTGCAGCTGGACTAACGTGTTCTATCGCGATAATTGATTTGACTACCAACGGATCAATAGCATCTGCCAAAAATTGCGCCGGGTAAGCACGCGAATAAATACCTTTCGTGCGTAGGCGGCTGAGCGCTGAATTAATCTGGGCCTCAAGATATGCCTCACCCGCTACAATAATCTCAGTCGTGCGCAAGAAATCGCTGTAGGGCGTATAAACTACGTTATCCAGACGCCAACGCGGTTGTTTGGCAGTACTAATATCAACAAAGATCGGGTGCTTAACGGCTAGCACGTGCAACTCGGGATGACCTCGAACTACGTACTCGCTATTGACGCCGTTATCGCGTTTAATGGAAATAGCGTACGATGGGTGCTCGACCGCAACCACCTTGCCGGCCCCCTTCGTTATCCTTACAACCGTAATCGAACCGTCCTGTTCACTCCACAACGCCAGCTTCACACGTAACCGAACATCGCGACTTGTAACGATGACTGGGTCGCGCTTAAAGTCTTTTGACTCGCGGTCAATTTCAGCCTGTAGTTGCTGCCGGGCCGAATGTATGATCGACAGTAGTCCTGGTGCTGGCGAATTAGCTACTGGTTGCTGAGCGTGTAACCTCGAGCCAATCACTGACAGTACAATGATAACCAGTGCGATAGCAAATTTTTCGAACGGCCACTTCATACTACTAGTAGCTAACAGTCTTGCTTAATTCAGCTAGGTGCACTTGCCAGGCTGGATGTGACTCACGGAGCCTGCTGGCCAGCGCCTCGGCTCCCCTTGGCTCACCATGCACCAGCGAAACCGCCTTGAGCCCGGGCACATTGTCGGCATAGCGTGCCAGCTCATCGGCGTCAGCATGAGCGCTAAACTCGTTCAGCACCTGCACTTCGGCCCGTACATGATAAGGTCGGCCGTATACTTTTACCTCGCGTATGCCCTCAACCAAGCGCCGCCCAAGAGTATGCTGCGCCTGAAATCCCGTAATCATAATTAGGTTCTTTGGATCACCTAGGCTATTTGCCAAATGATGCAATATGCGGCCCGCTTCGCACATACCGGAAGCCGATATAACCAAAAAGGGGCCCGGGGAAGTATTGAGTCTCTTTGATTCGTCAACTGTTTGCACATACGTTAGATTACGAAATGACAACGGTAGCTCACCGCGGCTACCGAATTCCAACCACGATTCACGATCGTAATTTTCAGGATGCCGCACGAATACTTCTGTTATCTTACTGGCTAGTGGGCTGTCAACGTAAATTGGCATTCGTGGCAACTTACCCTTATCTGTAAGCTCATGCAGCACATAGACAAGCTCTTGCGTGCGGCCGAGCGCAAACGCTGGCACAATAATCTTGCCGCCGCGCCGATATACGTTTTGCATAATTTCCGCTAAACGCACCGAGGCATTGGCAATGGGTTGATGTAGACGGTCGCCGTATGTGCTTTCCAGCAACAGTACAGAAACATCTTCGACAATATACTCAGGGTCGGGTAGCAACGGAGTTTTGCAACGACCAAGATCACCACTATATGCAAGACGCGCTGCTGCCCCGCCTTCTTGCGCCTCAAGAACAGTGACGGCTGAACCAAGTATATGACCGGCATCATAAAACTTGAGGTGCAGGTTAGGAGCGATGCTAAACCACTCCCGGCTATCACGCTGATATGGCACCGGCATAAATTTTGCCATGGTGGCTGCCACCTCGGCCTCGCCAAACAGCGGCTGTGCTAATTCAGCCCCCTCAATGCGATGGCGATTCATGTAATCAGCATCTTGCTGCTGAATATGAGCGGCATCTTTAAGTATCCACTCGGCCACATCACGCGTTCCTGCCGTTGAGTAAATCCTACCCTGATAACCACCCTTCACTAGTAGCGGCAGCATGCCACAGTGATCAAGGTGCCCGTGCGACAATACAACCGCATCTATCGTCGTTGGATCAAAATCTAATTTGGTGTTGCGCTCACGTGTTTCACGGCGACGCCCCTGGAACATACCGCAGTCCAGCAAAACACGGTACCCACCTATCTCCACCAAGTGTTTGGAGCCCGTGACACCACCTGCCCCGCCGTAGGATGTAACTCGCATGCTAATAAGTATACCAAAATTGGCTCGTCAGCGCATGGCGATCCAGAATAAGATCACTTGCGCTATTGCTCAATAACCTTAAGCGTACCCCACTGACCCATGGCGCGGTGCCCGGGCTTGGAGCAGTAGTACACAAATTCGCCTGCCTTGTCAGCCGTGAACTCAATCACCTGCTCCTGGTTCAATGGAGTTTCACGATTTACACCATACTCGTCAATCACGAAATCATGCATCCCCATAGTGTTCGTCACTTTAATGCGCACACGGTCGCCCTGGTTCACCACCATCTCTCCTAGCGAGAAGTACGGTCGCTTGGCCTCGGGTGAGTAGTACGAGGTCATGGTGAACTCTTTGACCTGCGCCTGTGGAGCAGCCGGCGTAGGCGCGGTCGACGGGGTGCCCGGGCGGTTCAGAGCGACCGCCACGGCTGCGCCAATCGCCACAACTACGACGATGGCAGCCACGATGCGTGATTGTTGAAACATAGGGTAAATATTAAGGTTAACCTAGCCAGTATAGCATACGGGGAACCCTGACCAAGCTGATGGTATGATGTACAGCGGCCCTACGTTGTGGTACAGTAGTACATACTAAGAAGCTAACCCTTAATCCCACTCTAAGCCATGAAAAAATTTCTCCTCGTGCTGCCTGCCATCCTGCTGGTCGGTGCCGGGTGCAGCAGCTCAACGAGTACGGGGTACAAACAGACACCCCCAGCAACGCCGCCAGTGAGCCGCGCTGCTCAAGTTGACGCTTTAGCAACTGGCCTAAGCCAAAGTGTCAGCGCCGAAGAACAAACCACGATAGAGTCGGACACCGACGTTATTACGTCCGACAGGGAAATTATTCTTAATGGTTCGGAGGACGTATCCAATGCCAGCCAGAATTAACGCCGCTCTAATCGCGATGACGGTAGCGGCCAGCTTAGTCGTCGCGCCAGTAACCGGCCTGGCACAAGCCGGAGTCCCCACACCTGCGGCCGGCTTCTGCGGCCGGTTTACGACCGTAAATTCACGGGTAACCCAGCAGCTCACGGACCTCGAGGCCAAGCGAGCTAAAAAGCGGAGCGAAATCGAAGCCAAGCTTAAGGAGCGTCGGGACGCACGCCTAACGCGTGTCGCGCGGCACCGTACCGAGGCTGAACAAAAATTAGACGAACGCCTCGCTGAACTGGAAGCTCAAGCGGCGACTGATGCCCAAAAGCAGGCGATTGCGGATTTTAAAGCCACGGTTACCAGTGCCCAGCAAACCAGGCGGACAGCGGTTGACGCCGCTCGTGAAACCTTTCGCACCGCGCACGAGCAAGCCGTAGCGACGCGACACGATGGTATGCGGACAGCGGTCGCTACATTTAAGAGCTCAGTTGATGCCGCCGTTACCAAGGCCAAAACTGACTGCGACGCTGGTGTTACGCCCGCCACAGCGCGCCAAACGTTTACCGCCAGTGTGAAAACAGCTAAGGACAAGTTGCGCAGCTATATCCAGGCGCTTGATAAGATCGGGCCCCAGGTTGAGGCGCTAGCCAAAACCAGGAACGACGCGGTGCGAGCGGCCAACCAAACGTTCAAGACTACGCTTGAACAAGCACAGGCCACGCTCAAAGCCGCGTTCCCATAAGCTACGAGAGAAGGCCACTAACGCTCTTGCATCCTAAAAAGCGTGGGCTAGCCCACGCTTTTTAGCTACGAAAATTGGCTGGACACCCCGGTCTAGGACCAAATCCTCAAAGTTTTTACGAGGGTTTCGAGGTGTCTTTCCCCTCGTAGTATGACCTATCTCGGTCGGGGGTTTAAAATTCTATTATTTCGTAAGTATTTATACAGTCATCTGATACAACGTGGCTATAACCCATGGGCCGGGAGTTTTAAACGTTTGTTGCTGAACAATTTTGGCGAATGGGTAGCTAGATATCCAAGGATTAGTTCCTGGTTCTACTATTTCAACTTCAAAATTATAACCGAATTGGGGTATTAAAATTTCATCTTCAATTATCATTATATTGGTATAATTTTTTGGTTCACACTGAACATTCCAAGCCCTTCCTTCACCTTTTTTAATACTAGTAGTAATTATGACTTCTGAACCGCTAAAGTTAGCGGTGGGCTGGCTTTGTCTTTTTGGAAAAACTTTTTTATTGTGACTTTTGTGATGGAGTTGCCCAGATTGATGATAGCTAGAATGAGGTTTATGTCCTGAATAATTTTCATTGAAGTTTACGTAATAATCACCCTGATCACTTCTAGTTATGCTAAACATTAGAAAAAGATCGTTATTGTCTTTGATCGCAATTGCGTATAATTGAGTGATAAGCATCTCGGTCTCCCACGATAAAAAATGTTGATGGCTGGGGGACATGCCTGCCTGCGGTAGGCAGGGATTCGAACCCCTAAGCCTGGCGTGCCAGGCCGGGACCCCGGTTCGCAGGCGCGAACCTAGGGGCCCATTGATTTCAAATAACCCTCACCCAGAGCTGGGGGACATGGATTCGAACCATGATACTAGGCTTCAAAGGCCTATGTCCTACCATTAGACGATCCCCCAGCTCTGAGGGCAAGCTCTTTCTTAAGCTTACCGCCCCAAGGTGTATATTTTAACATCCACTCGCGTTTACGGGCTGCCGAGAGGGATTCGTGCTCCTCGGAGTACACAAGCATAAGCGGTCTGCGGTGGTGCGTAGATTTTACCAATCCACTATTGTGTTGGGAAATACGTTTATCTAGATCTAAACAAGTTCCAACGTACAGCTTCCCATCTCGTTGGCTGCGCAAAATGTAGAGGTAAGGCATATGAATTCAGTGTTCATAGCTTAGGACCGTGTCCTACCATTATCCCTAAGCCTGGCGTGCCAGGCCGGGACCCCGGTTCGCAGGCGCGAACCTAGGGGGACGATCCCCCACCGCAACGTTGGAGTGTAGCTGCCTGGCGGCCGAGGGTCAAGCTTTGGCACTTGGCTGCACACCCCACAGCTGGTTTGCTTTGGCGGCCACGATAAAATCGTTATCAGAAAGACCGCCAATTGAATGCGTGCTTAGTTCCACTTTCAGGTGGTTCCAGGAGTAAAGCGTGAGGTCGGGGTGGTGACCCTCACTTTCGGCCAGTGTTGCCAATTTGTTAAAAAATCCGACAGCACTAACAAAATCCTTAAACACGAACTCACGCTCGATTTTCTTAAAGTCGGTGCCTGCTCGCCAGCCCGGCACTACAGCCAGATACTCCTCAACCTTTGCCCTCGGCAGTGGCTTTGTTCCCCCTTCGCAGGGCACACACTTCTTGGTAATAAAGTCGGACATAGGCAGTTTATTACGCTACACCCTAAGATACCGACGCATGGCGACAGTCGACGCCACGACATTAAGCAACGATGCGGCTACGAATTGCAGCCCAAAGAACGGCAAGGATCGCACGCTGAAGTATCGCACCATGTCGAACTCGTAGCCGTTAAACATGGTGGATATGTATGGCTGGAATAGTGAAAGCAAGGGAAAAAATAACGCCGCCGCAACCAGTGTTGCTAATCCAGCATACAACACACTTTCAACCCAAAATGGGCCACGTATAAACCAGCTTGTCGCCCCCACCAATCGCATAATCGCAATTTCCTCGCGATGAGTGTAGATATTTATGCGTATGGCATTAAATACCACCAGCAAAGTAATGGCAACAAATACAGCTGTCACGACCCCGCCAATCTGGCGCAGCCGCCCGCTAATATCAGAAACTGTATTAACAACCTTACGATAATCATCAAACCTAGCTTCCTGGATGTAAATAGTGTGACGCGACGTTTCGAGCTCACTGAGGATTGACTGGTAACCGGCCTCAGTAGCCGCCTTGACCACCACCGTAGCGCCCAGTGGGTTTTGGCCGAGCTCAAGTATAGATTCACTAATCAACGGATTTGAAGCGTGTTTGGCGCGAAAACGCTCGAGTGCGTCAGCTGACGAAATTAACATAACAGATTTTACGCCGGGTATGCTTTCAATTTGGCGACGCGCAAGTTCTATATCATCCGCTTTAAGTTCGGGCTTCAAATACACTGATACATCAATACGTTCCTCTAGGCGTTCCAGTGCCGCGCTGGATAATACCGAGATTGTCGCCAACAGTGACACTGACAGCAGCGACAAAGTTATGATAGTAACAGTTACCGCTGACAACCAAAGGTTGCGCCAAAAACCCTGCAGACCAAAATTCGTGACACGCGCCAGTGATCGCAACAACATATAATTACAATAGATAACGCCCTTTAGCTTGGTCAGACACGATACGGCCACCATCCATCATGACCACTCGGCGCTTAAGGCCGTTCACAACCTCACGATTGTGGGTAACCAACAATACCGTGGTGCCAAATTCGTTAATGTGCTTCAGGAGTTCGATTATTTCCGATGTATTTATGGAATCCAAATTACCAGTGGGTTCGTCCGCCACTAATATTTTGGGACGGTGAGCCAGTGCTCGCGCAATAACCACGCGCTGCTGTTCGCCACCTGATAGTTCCCGCGGGAAACGCTCAGCCTTATGCTCCAATCCGACAATCTTAAGAAGCTGGGGCACTATGGATTTAACCTGTTCACTGGACACACCAGCTACTTCTAGTGCAAATGCTACATTCTCAAACACGGTCTTGCGCAACAGCAACTTGAAATCCTGAAATACAACACCGATCTGCTTGCGCAAAATTGGCACCTCACTTTGTCGAATACCAGTAATATCCCAGCCACTGACTAGGATGCGTCCCTCCGTTGCCTCCTCCTCGGCGATTAGCAACTTGACGAGCGTCGTCTTGCCTGTGCCGCTTTGGCCAACTATTGAAACGAATTCGCCTTCGTCAATTGCTAGTGACGCATCTTTAAGGGCGATAACACCCTTAGGATATATTTTACTTACATTCCGAAACTGAATCAGCGGCATAGCATATACTATAGCATACCTCGCCGCGCGCGAAGCGGGCCTTGCCGCTTGGACGTACGTTGGCTATACTTGTGCCTGCTTCGCGTGCGGGTGTAGTACAATGGTAGTATACAAGCTTCCCAAGCTTGAGACGGCGGTCCGATTCCGCTCACCCGCTCCAACCCGACCGATAGACGAAATGAGGCGAGGCTCGCCTTAGGCGGCCCGCTCCAGGCCCAGCACCTTATGATGCCGGTGTAATCGGGTTAACACCCTCTTGCACCGACATCGCTCGGAGGAAATGAAATTGCTTTCATTTCGCTCCTCACTCGCCGGTGTAGCTCAGTTGGGTCGAAGCGTAAGTGAGGAGCCAACTACTTGGCTCCGAACCGCTGAGACGGGCGAGGCGATGCCTTGCGGCAGCCGAGCCCGGGAAGAGTAGAACTATTAACTCATCGTTCAATCTCTGAGAGCCGAAGTAGCTCAGCTGGTAGAGCAACGCATTCGTAACGCGTAGGTCGTGGGTTCGATTCCCACCTTCGGCTCTCAGAGATTGAAACTGCGCAGCACATTTCCGCCTGCGGCGGATAAACTCCACGCGTAGGTCGTCTGTTTCACTCTACGGGTGATCTCCTGTAGGGATGACAATCCCGACCACAGGCTCCATAAAGGTGCGGGGTGAACTTCCCAAATTGCAACTACGAGACTAGGCTAAAGCCCCTAGTTTGCGGTTTTTTATGTTGGACACGACTCAGACGAGGTGAAAATGCTATAGGCAACTACTGCGGCAACAGGCGCACGATTCGCTGCCTGCTCACTGCTACAGCCAACCACTGTTCAATCGCCACGGGTTTTAATAAGATATGTGAAACATGTAAGGTCTCGGTCTCTCCGATGGCCTGACCATCAACCACCGCCTCAAGCTTCAACAAATGATAACCAAGCTCAGTTTGTACGGGTTCACTAACCTCCCCTGAGCGCAACTTAGCAAGCACGCGAGCAAATTCAGGTCGTGCGCTCGACAACTCAAACCACCCCAGATCTCCACCCAGACCAGCTGATTGCGCATCGTCGCTCATAGTGCGCGCTGCTTCGAAAAAACTCAACTCGCCTATGAGCAGCTGTTGTCGAAGAGCAGTGGCACGCCTTAGTGCAGCCGCGGCAGCTGCTGCTTCTCGACCTAAATATTGTTCCAGCAAAGTTCGCTTTAGCAGCGGTGTAAGTACCTGGGTGCGAAATTCAGATACACCCATCTGATAACTTTGGCGAAGGAACTCATCTAATTCAGCGGCGGTGCCAAAACCTTGCTCAAATCTTCGGTATTCCCGCTCAACTACTTCACTGCGAAACGGCACGCCGTACCTGGCGATCGCCAAATCAATAGTCCGCGCCTCTAACCAAGCGTCGATCACCTGTCGCTCCCCCGCGAGCTGTAAATCATTAGGACCCACCATTGCCGAATATTGACGGCGGTTAGCCATCACATCCTGTAACTCACGCCAGCTCACAAAATCACCATCCAAATACAAGACCGGCCATGGCATCCACCACGCCAGTTCAGGAAAACGCCTATCCAGCCGCAACATATAAAAAGTGCTGTACATCACAAGTAGTGTAAACGCGAACACCGCCGCATAGCGATACGGGCGCCGTTTGTGCAGCCGTGGCGCGAGTAGTGGGGTTGGTGCTGCACTGGGCAACAGCCCAGCTGGCGCTGGTAGTTTCGTATTGGCGCCCGCGACCGGCTTGACTGATTCAACTACAGAATCATCCTGCCCCACTGTCAACGTGTTAACTCTGTCATCCACCTCAGCCCCCATATCCTTTGTGGTTGCTGGCAGTATGCGGACACCAATGGCGTCAAGTATAGACGAACGCCACAGAGCCAACTTATCCATAGCGAAAGCTTCACTGACACTGGAATCAGACTTATCACGTGTTTCAATATTATCGTTGCCGTTGGTTACATTAATCATAATACTAATCAACAAAGAAGTAGTTGTACCATTGCTGCCAGTTCGGTAATGACGATTCAGGCGTCGACAACATAGCGGCGCCCTCACCTACGCCCGGAACTACCACAACATTTTCGCCCGGCTTCTGTAAACCTAGTCGTAGCCTGGCTTCGCGCTCACGATACTCCGGTGTCGAGAAGTACTCGATAAGTCGCCGGAGCTCGTCGTTGGAGCTTTCGGACTGTTGAAGTTCAGTCTTAAGCGTCTCGACCTCGCGCTCAATCTCATTCCTTCTTATAGCCACATTGATTATGCCAGCACTTACTGCCACCAGCGCGCCCAGCGCTACTGTAAAAAAAAGGCGCGACGTTGCAATACTCCAAAATTCACGGCTACCTAGCATGCCTAAATTATACCACTCTGTATACTAGGCGGTCACCTACGGCCCACCACTTCACCGATGCAGCTCGGACTGCTACCATATTAATATGACCAATAAGTACTCCAGTTATGAAGCGTAAATCATGGCAGCATATAGTTTGGATAGTCCTGAGTGTGATTATCGTTGCCACCATGCTGCTACTCACTATTGGGCCCGCCGCGGTGGCGCCCTAGCGACCAATCAACTTTAGATATGTTTCGGGTGGAATATCTACCCTACCCTGCAGCCGCATTCGCTTCTTGCCCGCTTTTTGCTTTTCCAGGAGTTTTCGCTTGCGGGTCACATCGCCACCAGATGAGGCACGCTTTAGTACGTCCTTGCGCATGGCTGGCAAACGCTCGGCCGCAATAATCTTGCCCCCCAGTGAGGCTTGAATTTTAACCTCGAACATATGGCGTGGCAGCACATCTTTCAACTGCTCAACGATAGTACGTGCCCGACGATAAGCCTCATCCTCGTACACGACGGTGGCGAGGGCTTCCGCGATTTCATCAGCGACTATAACATCTAGTCGACGGACGCGACATGGCTGATAGCCAATGACCTCATAGTTAAGCGAAGCGTACCCCTGGCTGGCACCCTTAACTCGATCATAAAAATCAACCAAGATAGCCGACAATGGTAGTTCGTAACGCAACACCGCCCGATCGCGTGAGCCCACTCCACCCAAGTAATCAGTCGTGCGGTATGTTCCACGGTACTCCTGGGCGAGCGCCATGAGGTTACCTAAAAAACTTTCAGGGGTTACAATATCCACTCGCACAATCGGCTCACGAACTTCCGACACCCGATCTGGTGTAGGTAACTCAAGCGCACCGTGTACAATACGAATTTCACCTGACGTCAGCGTTACCTCGTAAGCGACGGACGGTGTCGTTATCACGACCGATATGCCATACTCGCGCTTGAGGCGTTCGCGCGTGATATCGAGGTGTAATAATCCAAGAAATCCACAGCGGAAACCAAAGCCTAGTGCCGGCGAGTGTTCACCTTCGAAGCTTAAACTAGCATCGTTTAACTTAAGCTTCGTTAATGCATCGCGTAGCTTTTCCGGGGTGATGCCGGCGGCAGGGAACATTCCGGCAAAAACCATTGAATTAACCTTACGGTAACCAGGCAAGGGCGCAGCCTCCTCCTGCCCAACCGCCAGTGTATCGCCTACGCGAGCTTGCCGAATATCCTTAAGCCCAGTCACGACGTAGCCAATATCGCCAGCTACCAGCTGATTCGTTGGTTTAAGCCGTGGTGTGTACACCCCCAACTCTAGTAACTCGTGCCGCACACTGCTGCCGACCAGGGTGTAGCTGTCGTGAGTTCGGATTGTACCGTCAAATACCCGCACCGAGGCCACCACCCCACGAAAATCGTCGTAGCGCGAGTCGAAAATAAGGGCCCGCGCTGATGTTGATGCGCTTACCCGCGGCGCCGGCACCTGTTGGCACACTGCCTCCAACAACGCCTCGACGCCAGTGCCGTCCTTAGCCGACACCTTAAGTATCTTATCGCTTGCTACCCCAGTTAAATCTTGCAACTCAAGAGCTGTGCGAACTACTTGGGACACAGGTAAATCAATTTTATTAATGGCCGGTATAATGATTAGGCCAAGCTGACGCGCTAGCTCGAAATTCGCCAGTGTCTGAGCTTGCACACCCTGGGTGGCATCAACCAACAGAATGGCTCCCTCGACGCACGCCAGGGAGCGTGACACTTCGTAGGTGAAGTCAACGTGTCCCGGTGTATCAATCAAATTAAGTGTGTAGCCGCGCCAATGCATGGTAACCGGTTGCAGTTTGATGGTGATGCCCCGTTCGCGCTCGAGGTCCATTTGATCAAGCAGCTGGGCACGCATCTCGCGCTTCGGCACTGTATTAGTCAACTCAAGTAGCCGATCAGCCAAGGTTGACTTGCCGTGGTCAATATGGGCAATAATGCAAAAATTCCTAATTTGGCTGACTGCCATAATTTCAAGGACTAGCCATTAACCGACGCGAAGTACGTAGTGCGCTCGACAACCAGCTGCGCACAAAGGCCACCTCATCAACTCGCCAAAACAGCACCAACGTCAGATAGCAACTAACCCCGACTAGCCCCGCGGCACCACCTTGCAGCAAAATGCCGAGGAATGAGCGCATATCGACGAGCGGGGCCACTAGCTGCAGGGTGGCATAAGCCGCCGCACCTGACAGCACTGACGCGGCCAGCATCGGCCGCAGCCCTAGCAGTATTTCGTGGGCATCAAGTCGCGGCAGTCTTCGCTCCAGCAGCACCAGCAATAAGCATAAATTGCACAAACTTGATAAAGCATAAGCTATTCCAACACCCGCCAGCCCCGCTGACCTGAACAGTAATAAAGCGGCGATATTAACAGCAATGCTTATCAGCGCCACCCGCACTGGCGTACGTGTATCTTGCAAGGCATAGAACGCCCGCGCCACCAGCGGCACCAGACTATCGGAGACTAGTGCGAGCGCTAAAAATCCCAGCACCTGGGCGGTTCGAATGGTATCGCCCCAATCAAATGCGCCGCTACCAAGCACAACCCGCACTATTTGGGCCCGCAGCACCAAAAATAACACGGCTAAAGGCAGGACAAAGAATAGGATTCTGCGCATGCTACTCCGAAAATGCACGGCGAATGTATCGGGCGAGCCGTTACCAAGCGATTCACTGAATATTGGAAAGGCCGCCACCGCCAAAGACACCCCCACCACGCTAATTGGAAAACTCTGTAGGTTGGTCGCCAAGGTGAAAGCGGCCAGGCTGCCGACCGTAAGGTGCGAAACAAAGCCTGCCGTCACCAGCTGATTTAACTGCGACGCTGCCAACCCAATTGTACGCGGGGCCATTAGTCGCGCCACCTGCCGTACCGCCGGATCTCCAAATTTCCAGCACAGCCGCAGCCGAAACCCACTCCGCCAGGCGGACGGCAATTGCACGACCAAATGTAGCAAGCTACCCAAAACCACACCCCAGGCCAAACCCTGCGTGCCGAGATACGGAACTAATAAATATACACCGGCAATAATGCCGCAATTATACACGACCGGTGCAAGACCGAACGCCACGAAGCGCTGCTGTGCCTGCAGCACGCTGCTTACCACATTGGATATGCCAAACACGACAGTAGCCACGAGCATAATGCGGGTTAAACTTACCGCCAGTGACATGCGCTCGGCATCAAATCCGGGCGTATACAAAGCCACGAGTTCTGGCGCCAACCATACGCCGAGTGCAGCCATAATTGTAAGCCCACTGCCAATGCCGGTAAGTAAGGTTTGTCCGAGCCGCTGAGCAACCACCTCATCCTGTTGCCTAAGACGCACAAACACCGGTATAAAGGCTGAAGCTAGCGCACCCAGGACCATAGTTTGAAATATAAGATCAGGTAGCCTAAAAGCCGCGTAGTATGCGTCCAACGTACTTGAAGCACCAAAGCTGTGCGCTAGTAAGCGGTCGCGAACAATGCCAGCCAACCGAGATACCACCGACAGCCCCCCGAGTATCAACGCTGCCTTGGACACAGTTAGAGCGGCGCTCGTGTTTTTCATAGCTTATCCAGTATAGCTAAACCGGGCGATAACAAAAAACTACAACCCCGCCTGGCTGGAGGTGAGAAGGCTTGAAGTGACCATATGCTGGTATCCAAGCAGGGGGAGTGCACGGGCGCCACCATAAAGTATATAGATGACACCGTACAGTTCCCCGCAACATTCTCTCAATCCTCCAACCAGGCGGGGTTGAGTTGTAAAGCTTCACGTTAAGCTAGCACAGGCGTCACTGGCTGTCAAGCCCTGCCGTACACCTACGTACCACTCCCCTGTTCGCGCGATCGTTCCACTACTACCCCGTAATTTATGTCCTGCTGCCAGTCGCTGCTAACAAATACATAGCCCTGGCTCACTGTCAGCTGCGCACTGGACTCTTGCCAGCGCACGCGCCAGCCCACCGGTAGCTTTACGCTTGAGCTAAATTCAAGCGGTCGAACGCCGGCTTGGCGTTGAAAATATACAGCATATCTGCCCAGGTCCTGCATGCGTCCACTGGGTGTAAGAGTAAATGGCAAACGGTAAGATATAGTTGCCGTTCGCTCCTCACCCGGCATAACATTGAGCCAGTGTCCAAATACGGTCTTGCCATTTTCCATCGCCACACGTATACCGGTTGCCACGTCGATGGTAGCACCTTTCTCAATCGCCGCTAGATCATGGTCAGTCTCGGCACTCTCAGGCACAGCCCGATAGTACGCAGCCGGTGGCTCGGTAAAGCCCGTCCCAGTAATTAATTGTGCACCCAGTGGTACATAAAAACGCACGAAACTCTGATTGCGACGCCACTCAAACAAATCCTTCGGGTCGCCCCGATGCTTACGTGTCAGACTTACATTCGCAATAAGTTCACCAGAAGGCAGTACTTCAACTTCATGTTTGATCCGTTCATCTGTTACAGCGTCTGTTTTGCCACCACCAATATTACTGCGCACGACCGCCAAATAATCAAACGCGCTAGGTTTAATTTCACCTGCCCAGCCAAAACTACGGATCTTGGCCTGCGCTTCTGGATCCGTCAGGTATAATTGTAGCCCGCGCTGACGTAACCCCTGCTCGACTACTGCGATAAGTTCAAGGCGCGCACTGCCGCTCAGCGCCAAAACGCGGTCGAGTAATACGGGCGCCAAATCGGCAATGAATTGCTTCGGGCGATTAAGCTTGGTGTCAAACTCAAGTTCAACAGCTTCTTGTGTTTCGCGCACGAAATTTTCGGCGGTAAGTCGCTTGTTGTACTGCGGCAATTCAAGCGGGCCTGTTAGGCGAACCAACTCGGCCGCTACGTCCACGGTAATAGCTATTACACCGTCAACTGGTGGCCCGCCTGATTCGCGTAAGAACCACAATACCTTACGCGCTGAGGTCGGAAAATCTAAAAACCAAGCTGCGTCCTGAAGCTGCCAAGTTGATCGCGATATGCGTATCGGGTCGGGTGGTGCAATAACCCGGCTAAGGCCGCCTTGAAAGTCGTATGGCCCGCCACCTGGGATGTTGAGCTTGGTCACGCGACCATCCTCTACCTCGATAAAGGCTAAACTGCCTGCAAACCCACCAGTCGGCCGTAGTTCACTAGAGTTTTGGAACAGCACCAGGTAACGACGAGTTGAACCTGTGCCGGTCAACTGCCGTACCAGCGTTGGAAGCTCGAAGGCAGTAGATAGCAGATCATCAATTGCATTAAGTTGACGTTGCAAATCCAATAGCTGCGGCTGAATGTCCCCAGGTAGTAAGGCGGCGTCCACCGACCGTAGCCGCTCGATAGCGGCCCGCAGGCGCGGCTGTACCTCAACCGCACCTGCCTCCATCGCGGCTAACTGTTTACTAACATCACCCTCTCCCTCCACCACTTGCCAGGCTAAGGCGGCCCGTGCTGCCGCGGCCGAAAGATCCCGACTAGCTTCCAATAATTGGCTCGCGGCACTAACTCGAGCCGGCGCACCTGGCACGGCACCCATAATCGCCCGCAAATTATCAGAAAAATTACCGAGCGCGGCCTGGGCCTGCGAGAATCTATTACTCGCCTGTGCGAAACTATGCGCTGCCATTTCAGTATTACCGTCTGCAAACTGATCGCCGCCACGTACCAGGTTCTGCACGGCTGCACTGGCCTCGGCCAGGGCAGCACCACGGCGCAGCCCAGCGTCATTCAACGTCGCAATTCCCTTTACTGGAATAACAACGAGTGCAGCGATTATTGCAAACCAGCCTGCCGATCGAATGCTGTAGGCACGCACCAGTCCACCGCGAGCTGGCTCGACCTGGACTGGCATGGCCAACCTAAACGGAAACGCAAATACCAGTCGGACAGCGCGCGCGAACCCAGTCACATCATCAGCCACCGCGCGTTTAATAGCAACCAGCTCGCGCGCTAACATTATGTACCCGTATGTAACAACACTAAAGCTGATCCCGGCTAGAAACCATAAAATATCTAGGCACCCCACAATTGATAACTTGGCAACCAGCGGCCACCGCCGCAGCAGGCGCCCAAGTGTTGGTGGTAAAAAATCAGCCACACCGGCGTGGTGACTAAAATCAATTGCCTGACCAACATCCTTACGTACTGGCGCGGACTGGTGCAGCTTCGGCTCCTGTGCCACCAAGCTGGCCCGCAAGTTCAGGAGGTGCGGCGAAAGTTCTCCACGATCGTGCTGCCCAATGCGTGGACCGCCGACCCCAAAATTGACGCGCCACCATAGCCAGGTTGATTGAGGGTTAGTGGGTTTAGATTTAACTCGTCGTGCCATAGCCCTTGTATTGTAAGTCAGTACCGACTAATCATCAACGGCGGCTGATCGACTGTCTATACACCGACAGAGTTTGTTCAGCCACGCGCTCCCAGGAATATCTCTGTAATACAGCTGCCACCGGTTGCTCAACAGTAGTGCGGAGAGACTTTAAAATTGCGTCAGACATATGGTCGGGTTGGTAGGGGTCGGCAAAAATGGCCGAATGATGAAGCACTTCGCGCAGCACAGGAATATCCGCGGCCACCACACGGCATCCATATTGTAAAGCCTCCAGCGGACCAAAACCAAAACCCTCGGCTAGTGAGGGCTGTAAATAACAAGCTGCGCCCTGATAAAGTGCGGCCAGCTCACCTTCGCTGGCCTCGCCCCAAAACTGTACAACCTGTTGCAACCCCCGCTGCTGAACGTACCTTCCCAGACGATCCATAAAAACGTCTCGTCGCCCAACTATCACCAATCTAAGATCACGCACTTCACGCCGCGCCAGTTCCACGGCCTCAATCGCGCGTTCTAAGTTCTTATGTGGGTAAGCAGCACCGACAATAAGAACGTATGGACCTTGGGGTAGCCTGATTGAGGCCGCTTTAGTGGGCGCTCCCGGTGCCAGCGGTATTACCACTAGTTTGCGCGCGGCCCAGGGGTAGAACCGACTCACATCATCCGCTACCGACTGACTTGGTACCATGACCATTTGTGCACGACGCAGCGCTATAGATAGTACTAAACGGTAGCCGGCTAATTTCAGGCGGTAAATAGGCAGTGGCTGTGTGGTGGCTCGTGAACTCGGAAATTGATGCAGTATGAGGTCGTGCAGTGTTAAAACAAACGGCCGTGGCGACGCCAGCGGCACGGCAAAATGCGGAAAGTGTGTAAGTGAAACCCCGGCACGAAGTAGCATACCAGGCAGGCGCCACTGTTCAGCTACCGTGTAAACATGTATAGGTACGTTCACCACCGAAACATTGGGTGGTAGTCCCTCGGGTTTGTCACGATTACGTGGGTCAAGTATGAGAACAAAGTCCATGGCCGGTGCCGCTTTTACCAGCCTTGGTACCAACTCTTTCAAATAGCGCCCCAGCCCACGGTGCTCTAATCCATACAGCCGCGCGTCAATCGCTATCCGCATAAAAATTATTATTTGCCCTTAAAAATATCAAGGTAACTTGCAGCCGCGCGTTGCCAGGTGAATCCACGAGCGCGTGCCCGGGCCTTAATACCCAACTCTTGGCGCGACTTTTCATCGCCAACCAGCCAATCAATTGCGTTGGCCCACGCTTCGGGTCGCCAGGGATCCAGCAATAAGCCGCTATCGCCTACGACTTCGGGAAGTGATGAACTATGGCTAGCCAGCACCGGTACCCCGAGGGCCATGGCCTCAAGTGCTGGCATACCAAATCCCTCGAATATGGATGGATATAAGAAAAGTTCGGCCCCACTATAAAGTGCTGGCTTATCTTGTGCCGCCACATAGCCCAAGATATGCACACGATGGCGGCTGGCAAGCTTGGCGAGTTCACGAGTGAATGCGCCAGTACGCCAGCCCCAGGCCCCCGCCACGACCAGATCAGGTGCGAAGTTGGATTTGCCCCGCAGCAATAACTCATACGCACGCAGCAGTAGTTGGTAGTTCTTGCGTGGTTCAATCGTACCCAAGCTCAACAGATAACGCTCCGGTAACTTATATTTCCTTCGCATTATCGCGACATCATCCTTTGACACACTGCCCATAAATTCAGGCCCGACGCCCGGCGGCACAACCGTAATGCGCCCCTTGAAACCTGGTACGCAGGCTGAGACATCGGCGGCCGTATGTCGCGACACTGCCGCAATAGTGCAACTAGCTGGTAGTTGCCGCAGTAGCTGCCGCATGGCCGGGTAGTACCATACCCTACCCCGCCACGGAAACAGTTCAGGGTAATGAAAAAATGACAGATCATGAACCGTTAACACAGTCGGCACGTCCTGGCTCAGTCTGACAAACCCAGGATTGGGCAGCCACAAGGCATCAACTGTCCCCGTCATACCTAAACTCTTAGCTAGTGGCTGCCCGGCACCAAAAAACTGCAGTAAGTTTACGACTCGGCTGGGCAAGCGTGTTTGCACTAGCTCAATCCGGTGTCGGTCCTCAGCCTTGAGTCCAGGCGGCTTCCGACCGCTCGTGTATCCGCGCGCCACTAGCAGCGGATCTAATTCCAGCATGGCCGCTAGCGTACGGCGCGCGTACTCGCCTACCCCCGTCACTACGCCACCTTGTAGGCACCGCAGATCGACACCCAGCACCATATGCTAGTCGCGGCCCAACACCTGAGCCAGGTGGGCTGACCACTCGGCATCGAATCTGGCCGTCGAAAACTGCGCCGCATGCTGCTGCAATTTTATTGGATCAAATGTCTGATAACGGAACCGTACAACTGCATCAGCCAGTGATTCCCAGCTCTGCTCAATAAAGTGCACCCCCGTGGTACCGTTGAGCACAGTTTCAAGTGCCCCACCCGAACCGTAAGCTATCACCGGGCGGCCCGCGGCCATGGCTTCGACGGCGGTGATTCCGAAATCCTCCTCTTGGGGATGAATAAGCGCACGGCAGCGTTTCAGGTACTTAACTTTATCTTCGTCTGATACTTGCCCCAAGAATTCAATGTTTGGTTTAGCGAGCGCCCTGAGCTCGGCCTCCTGCTCACCACTGCCAATTATTTTAAGCGGCATACCAAGTTTATTGAACGCACGGATTGCCAAATCAACTCGCTTGTAGGGCCGCAGGCGCGATACCACTAAAAAATAATCTTCGTGATCCTGCGCCTCACCAAAGCCGGCGGTGTCGACTGGCGGGTATATAACCGTTGACTCGCGTCGGTAGTACTTTTGAATACGTTTGGCCACAAATTTCGAGTTGGCCACAAAATCGTCGACTCGTTGCGCTGCTAAATAATCCCACTGCCGCAGACGAGTCAATAATATTGGCAATAATTTTTTTACCCAGGCCGGTTGAGGCAGTTCCGAAGTGTACTGCAGTGTATCGCTCCACAGGTAGCGAGTGGGTGTGTGACAGTAGCAGACATGCGTCGTGGCCGGCTTTACCACCAACCCTTTAATGAGCGCTGAAGCTGAACTCACCACCACGTCGTAGGCCGATACATCGAGCTGCTCAACCGCCGTCGGCATCAACCATAAGTACCACTTAAAAAACCTGGTCCCGCCCGGCAGCCGCTCGATGAACGAGCTGCGCACGTCCCAACCTGAGAAAAAACTACCGACCGCCGCTCGGTCGTACAGCAGAGTGTGAACCGGCGCGTCTGGATACAGGGCATGAAACTCGGCCAGCACGCGCTCAGCGCCGCCGATTTGGTTCAAGTGATCGTGAGCCAGGGCTACTTTCATACCGCGGCGCGTCGCTGTAGTACAACCACCAGCGTCTTTATCAAGATGACCAAGTCAGCTCCCAGCGACCAATTCTCCACGTAAAATGTATCCAGCTTGGCCTCGTCGTCGAACGATAGCTGCGACCGGCCAGATATCTGCGCGAAACCAGTAATACCTGGCTTAAGGTTCAGGAGCTTACGATGGTGCAGCTCATACTTAGCCACTTCAGCCGGCTCATGCGGCCGAGGACCAACCAGTGACATTTCGCCCCGCAGCACGTTCAGTAGTTGTGGCAACTCATCAAGCGACGTGCGCCTTAACCAGCGGCCAACATTCGTGACTCGCGGATCGTTCGACATTTTAAAAAGTGGCCCACCCGGCCGCTCGTTATGTGGCAGCAGCGCCTGCTTCATCTGTTCGGCACCGTGAACCATTGAACGAAACTTATATAACCGAAACGGCCTACCCTCCTCACCGATGCGACTTAAACCAACGATCGGCGGCCAGCCGGCATTAATCACGACCACGACTGCCAGTACCAACAACAAGGGTGATAGAACAATAACTATGGCCATGGCAAATACCACGTCAAACAATCGCTTCACTACCCTACCCCAGCCATCCAGCGGCGTACGGCGAATCTCTACCAGCGGTACGCCCGCTAGTGTATGGATGACGACGTTGTGTGACTGCGCCTCCAACATATCGGCGGCGTACTTGAAGTTGAGGTGGTGCGTAGCACAATACTCGCGTATTAGTAGCGTAAGTTCGCGCGATAACACTGGGTCACCAATAATTACTTCATCCACTCCCTGGCACAGGTTTTCAAGTTCGTCAGCCTTACTAACTGTCAGGCGCCTTACCACCCGAAACCCAAGCCCCGGGTTATTCACGAACAATAGCTCAAGTGCACTAGTCGTCGCGTCGTCGCCCACCAGCAGCACATTGCTCGACGCTATACCGCGCCGGTACAAACTAGTACGCACCCAACGCAATACCAGTCGCCCGAACGTGGTAAACATGAAAGCGCACACCCAGCCAACTAGCACAATGAATCGAGAACTAAAAAACTGCGGGTTGAAGAAGAACAACACGATGATAAGCGCCAGGCCAGCCGTACAGGCCAGAAACAAGCGACCGACTTCCTGCGATAATTTAAGGTAGTTTGATAGTTGATACAGCCCGGCGAGCGCGAACAACGCCAACCAGACAAGCGCAGCGCCAACTAGTGTTGGTACGAACTCGCTAAGCGGCAACTGAAATATGACCGGCCGAATACCTCGCACCAGTGGTACAAAACGAATCTGGTAGGCCGCCACACCAGCTAAGACAAGCATGACGTAATCCAATGGCAACGCCAGCGTGGCGAGCAATAATTGCGACCGTTTCATATTGCCCTAGTATAGCGCATTATAAGCTGAAGCTCGAGAAATACTACTTGATTTTTGTGGGCAGCTATGGTAGTATATATGCCGCTAGGTAAGCCTAGGCGATTGCTTCCGCAGCAATGCGGGAGAGGAAAGTCCGAACACCACGCTGCTCCCGGCACAAGGGAGGGGTAGCTCCTAACAGGAGCCGTTGGCCGCCGCAAGGCGCGCCGCAGGACAAGTACAACAGAAAACAGTCCCGCCTTTCACATCGTTAGGGGCTTGCCCCGAGCGGAGTCGAGGGGTAAGGGGTGAAACGGTGGGCCCGCCTACGCGCGGGATACCCTTGCTCCGGCGAGGTAAAGTAAAAGCCCACCAGCACTTGTGGAGACACAGGTGGCTAGGTAAACTCTACCCGGTGCAATACCAAATAGGTCTCGTCTGCCGCAAGGCAGGCCGGACGGGTTGGTAGCTCGAGCCCTGGTGCGAACCAGGGACTAGATAGATAATCGCCATCTCGCCGCAAGGTGGGACACAGAATTCGGCTTACGGGCCGCCTAGCACAGTACGTCAAAAACCTCGGTCTCAAAACCGAGGTTTTTGCTTACGTAGTTGGAAACAATTGACGCCGAAACTCCTCCAGCTTAACGGGTTCGAGCTTCATCCGCAGCACATCCATAGCAAGTTCGCGTTCAACAAACCTTTCGTTACTGATGAGTTCAATAAACTCTGTAAAACTTACAGGGCGTACGGTTATCTTTTCGCCGGCGTCTAAACTTTGTGGCGCTACTTTGGTACAGTTGCGAGCTATGTAGTAGTACAAAGTCCAATCTGTTTTTGAGCTCGGTTGGTACTCGCGCCAAAGCTCCCAATCGGTTGAAGCTAAGCCAGTCTCCTCTAAAAGCTCCCGCTCGGCTGAGGTACGCGGTTCCTCGTCCTCTTCACGCCGGCCACCAAAGAGCGAGCAAAACTTCGGCTTACCCGGCTGCTCTTGTTCGGCGATTAAAACTCTATCACCTTGTGTGGCAATGATTACGGTCGAGTCCGCCCGCTTCAACATTTCAAAGGTCTGCTTGGACCCGTCGAACATCTCCTGCTCCCACTGGTACACGTCAAAAATAACGCCCTTAAATACGCACTTGGCTTCAAGAGGAATCTTCATGTGCTACGCAGCCTGCGGGTTATACATATTCCCGCGCAGGTAATTATCAAGCACCACTTTGCTGGGTGGGAACATACTAGTGGGCAGTTTATCAATCTCAAACCATTTCCATTCCACAATCTCATCCGGCTCCATAACCTTTGGCTCACCGCTAACCTGCTCGCACACCAAACCAATGGTAACGAAGTGCGCATCGTGAACCGTGTCATTGGAGAGCGATACCACGGCAAAGGCCTTACCGACGAGGCTGGTTTCTTCAGTTAGCTCCCGTGCGGCTGCCTGCTCAAAGGTTTCCCCAAAACGAATCTTCCCGCCTGGCATAGTCCATGTTCCTTCGCCGTGGAGCTCACTGTCTGCCTTCGATGCGTCGGCATTACGTAGCCCGAGGAGCACCTGGCCGCTTCGAACTACGGCTACACCTACGCCAGCTCCTGTGATGTTTTTCTCAGCCATATAACTATTCCACCATTTCTCCCTACGGGAGACTTGCGTACGTTCATCACCCCTACCTACCGCAGGTAGGCGCAGCGTGAAATTAGACCAAGGTAGCTTGGTCGTCGAGTGCCTGGTTCACGAGTGCGTCAGCGCGCCTGTTCTGCTCGCGCGGTACGTGGCTGTAGGTAACACTCGCGAACGATTGTGCAAGGTTCCACACTTTTACGAATAGCGGGGCCAGCCCCTTATCCTTCACTTTATATTGGCGACTAAGCTGCTTCACCACCAGCTCGCTATCGAGGTAGCACGTAACCTCTGTCGCTCCCAGCTTTTTTGCAGCCTCAAGCCCAGCGAGCAAGGCCTGGTACTCGGCCTGGTTGTTGGTAGTTTCACCAATGTAGCGCCCGAACTTCTTCACCACTTTACCGGATTCATTCTCCAGCACAACTCCAATAGCCGCTGGGCCAGGATTCCCGCGCGCGCCGCCGTCAGTCCGTAAAACTAAAATGGAGTTCATATACATTACTATACGGTGGTACTCTTCCTAATATCAACCACCTTAAGCTCTAGCTCCCTGTTGCCGTTCCACTCGTTCACGCCGACTTGGTAGGCCACATCAACGATGTCGCCTACCTTAAGCTCACTCCCGACCTCGCCTTGACGGAACAATATGAGCTTGCGTGATACACCATCGCCTTCCAGTACGAGTTTCAGGTGCTGTCCAGTTGCGCCTACCGGGGTAAGTTCCGACACGCAAAGAGCGACTGAACCAAAACGCGGACTGGGGTTACCCTGCCCAGTTGGCTCCAGCAACTTTACCTGGTCAACCAGCGCCCAATCTGTTTTTGAAAACGGCAATACAGCATCAATTGTTACGGCTGGGGCTAGATCGACTCCGTGCAGCTGTTTGGCGGCTTCGTCGCCAAATTTTTTTAAAAAATCTTCGAACTTATTTTTTGGCATGGAAAATCCAGCCGCCTCCTTATGTCCTCCCCAAGTGGTTAGATATTCACGGCACGCGGTCAGAGCGGCCGCCAGATCAAACCCACCAACCCCGGCCCGGCCTGAACCGGCAATCTTATCGCCTTGCTGACACATGACAAGCGCCGGCAGGCCGTATTCCTGCACCAGCTTACCGGCCACCAGGCCCACCATTCCAAGTTGCCAGTCTGGCTCAAACGAGTGGACAAAATACTGCTGCGGCGTAACCTCACCTACCTGCAGTTTTGAAGCCACGAACATTTCCTCTGTTATTTTTTGCCGTTCGCTATTAGTAAGATTAAGCGCGCGGGCCAGTTCATCAGCCTGGCTTGATTCCGTAGCGGTGAGTAGAGCGTACGACGCATTGGCGTGGTCCATTCTACCGGCTGCATTGATGCGCGGTGCAATTTGAAAACTGATGCTATGGGTATCAAGCGCATCAAACCGCAACCCCGCGCCTTGGATTAATTTCTGTAATCCAAGGCGCCGCGTCTTTTGCAGCACGGTTAGGCCGTACTTAGTAAGCGTGCGGCTTTCGCCCTGCAGCCGAACCATGTCAGCCACTGTCGAAATCGCGACCAGATCCAGCAGCCACTTCTCGTGCAATTCGCGGTCGCGCTCACCGAGGTGGCAGCCGTCGTAGCGCAGCAGCCCCTGCACGAATTTAAAGGCTACGCCCCCGCCGGACAAAAACTTCCAGGGGTACGTTTCGCCCGGCAAGCTTGGGTGCAGTATGGCATAAGCCGCCGGCAACTCGTCTTGGGGCTGATGATGGTCGGTGATAATCACAGTCAGCCCGGCCGCATTTGCTGCCGCGACCTGGGGCACGTTGGCAACCCCACAATCACACGTAATGAGCAGCTTCACGCCTTTATCAGCCAAATACTTTACCGCGCCTTCATTCAGGCCATAGCCTTCGCGCTCGCGGTGCGGCAGATACACCTCCACCTCACCACCCAGCTTGCGCAACGTTTCGACCAAAATAACTGCCGCCGTAACACCGTCGGCATCATAGTCGCCGAATACTCCGATTTTCTGTTTCATGCCAATCGCCTCATACACGCGCTCCACACTTTTCCGCATATCGCGAAACAGGTAGGGGTCGTGCACGCCCTGGCTCCAATCGGGGTTCAGGAATTCATCAATCGCTTCCTGGGTCTTAAGCCCCCGGTTCCACAGCAGCTGCAGCAAGGTCGGGTCAATCTCTGGGAACGACCCTACAACTTCTTGCGTAATTGGTTCGGCTACTCGCCAGGTCTTGCTCGTCACGCCCAAAAGCTTACCACAGCTAGCTCAACGCCTCCATCAGTTTTGTAATGTCGATATTATCGAGCGAGTGCTCAACTAGAGGCTTTTCCGCTAGGGCAGGCAGTTCGTCTTCGTAGGTAGAACGTTCCTCTTGGTAAAATAGGCCAGTAGGAATCCTATCAATACGGTTCTCATCCACCTTCAGCTGCGTAGGCCACTCCATAGCCCTTACCCAGGCCGCGTGCTTGTCGTGCGGGTTGTGGCCTTCTTTATCTAATTCATAAATGCGTTCGTAGAACCAGTGAAAGGTGTTGAGATGGTTATAGGTAACACAGGGCTGCATAACATCAACTAGCGCAAACCCCTTGTGCTTCATAGCGCCAACTATGAGCTGGGTGAGTTGCTTAACGTTACCGGCAAAGGCGCGCGCTACGTACGTAGCCCCAGCGGTAATTGCCATGGCAATAGGATCCAGCGGCTCCTCAATTACACCAAACGGCGTGGACTTTGTCGGCGCCCCTTTCTCGGTTGTCGGCGAAGCTTGACCTTTGGTAAGGCCGTACACCTGGTTATTATGCACGACGTAAGTAATATCTAAGTTTCTGCGCATAGCATGAATCGTGTGCCCCAGGCCAATGCCGTAACCATCACCATCGCCCCCCACCGCCACCACCTGTAATTTGTGATTCGCAAGCTTGATGGCGCTGGCGGGAGGAATGCTGCGGCCATGCAGCCCATGAAAGCCATAAACATTAAGGAAACTGGACATGTTGCCGCTGCAGCCAACGCCGAATGAAATGCACACTTCATGCGGCGCCAAACCTTGCTCAACAAACGCGTTCTTGAGCGCAGTCCAAATACCAAAGTCACCACACCCGGGGCACCAGGTAGGAAACTGTATGGTTTCGAAATCTTTAACTGTTGACATAGGTAATGATTTCCTCAGGATGAATTGGTCTGCCGTCGTACTTTAGTAATTTATCCGTAATATCAATGCCTGTCTTTTCGCGAATCAATCCCCCCAGCTGGCCGGAGAAGTTATTTTCAATCAGCACGCGGCGCTTGGCCTGGCGTAAAATTGCATCAACCTCTTTCACGGGGAACGGGTGCAGTAGGCGCACCTGCACAAAGTTCACACTCTTACCCCTACTCTTACTCAATTCTTTCATCGCCTCAAGTATCGGGCCTTTTGTACTCCCCCATCCAACCAGAGTAACGTCAGCTTCTTTAGGGCCGTATAACTTCACCGGCTCGGGGATATCGTTCTTAGCAAACTGCAATTTCCGCATACGCTTCTCAATTTGAATTTTCCGGGTAGCTTCTTCCTCATCTGCCAGGCCCGTAGGCTCATGTTCGTCACTGTTAGCTACAAACATGCCGCCAGGCTGCCCAGGAATTGAACGTGGACTTACACCACTCGGCGTATCTTCGTAGCGGTTGAATCTGCCCTCGGCTGGCAATTTCGAAGTATCGGCATATTCGCCCCTATCAATTTTCAAATCATCTGTCTTGAAAAACGGTACAGTTTGCCGTGCTTCCGCCAGGTACTTGTCCGTCATTACAATTACTGGCATTTGGTATTTTTCCGCTACGTTGAAAGCGTGAAAAGTCAACTCAAAGCATTCCTCAGGGTCACCAGGCGCCACAATCACCCTTGGAAAATCACCTTGCGCAGCGTGTAAAGCGAACCTCAAATCCCCTTGCTCGGTCCAGGTCGGGAGTCCTGTAGCCGGCCCAGGACGCTGTGCCAGCGCCACTACAACCCCAGCCTCCACCATGCCAGCGAGCCCCAGCGCCTCCACCATAAGCGAAAACCCGCCGCCTGATGTAGCAGTCATACTGCGCACCCCGGTGAACGCGGCGCCAACTGCCATGTTCATGGCGGCAATTTCATCCTCGGTTTGCTTTACCACCAAGTTATAATTGCGTTCCTGTGCTGCGAGGTAGTTTAAAATGGACGAGGCAGGTGTCATGGGGTAGGCAGCGTAGAACTTCACTCCAGCCTTAATTGCACCCATCGAGATCGCCTCATTACCGTTAACCAACAAGCGCTTGCCGCGCTCAGGCCTAGGCTCAAGGCTATAAGCGAACTTGCCTGCGAAATGCTGATTAACGTATTCATAACCAGCCTTGGCCGCCGCCACATTAAGGCTAATTATTTTTTCGCCCTTGCGCTTGAACGCCCGGCCAATAAGCAGCACTAGACTATCGAACGGGAACTTAACCAGGGCGAATGAAGCAGCTACTGCCACCGCGTTACGCATTATTTTATCCCCACCCGCGCCCCGGGCTAACTCCTCCAATGGCATGCCAAAACAGCCTACTTCGCTGCGACTGCAGGCATAGTCACGCAGGTTCTTGTCGTTGGTGTCGTAAATTAACCCTCCACCAGGTACTATCTCAACCAGGTGTCGGTCGATCGTGGCGCGATTTAGCGCCACCAGTAAATCCACTTTGGAGGAATGTGATTGCACGTTATCATCCCGCAGCAGCACTTGGTACGTGTTGTGCCCACCGCGAATGAGCGACGGATATTCGAGGTAGGCAAAAGTTTCGAGTCCACCGTGCGCGCAGGTATACGCAAAAATCTCGCCGGCCGAAAGAATGCCGTAACCAGCTTCACCGCCGATCTTCCAATTGAAATTATTTACCCTGGTGCTCATCGCTGCCTTCCTGCTTCAATTTATCCAATATGTTTCCAAGTTTAACCGTTACCAATACCACGAGCACGGTTACTAACGCCGCGTAGGCCAGCTTTGTCCACACCGCCGACTGGGTACCAAAAATCTCCCGGAACAGCGTTTGAATAGCGTCGTTCCAAGCCAACGCCGCCACCAGGCCGAACCCGGCGGTGGCAAGTTCCGATACTTTGGTGATGATCTCTATCTTGAGTGAACGGTTGCTCATCGCCGTTTATTATACCACAACCTACTGCGCGGGCCCGAATGCCGCAGCTATAAAGCCGAGCATGAAGGGTTATGGAATTATGCGGCGGAGCCGCAACTCCTCGCAGCAAACCTACCCCGATGCCCCACCCTTGAGGGTGGGGATGGGTTTAGGGTAGAGTTTGGCCAAATGCATTACGGTAGCGACGCCTAAGATCGGCCCAGGTGAAGTGATGTGTCTGGGTGCCATACTCCTGAACAGTGTATGAAGCTACCAGTGAAGCAAAGCGTCCGACGGTGGCAAGTGGCCAGCCTTGTCGCAGACCCACAATAAACCCGGCACGATAAGCATCGCCAGCACCGGTTGGATCAACAACTCGAGTTCGCACCGGCGGAATCTTAATTCGTATACCTTGAATCCATATCTCTGAACCCCTGGCCGCCAATGTTCGTACCGCCAAAGGTGCTTTTTTAAGTAGTGATAGTTCAGTAAAGCCCAATTTGCGCGCTATTAAGCTAATCTCGTAATCATTACCAATCAACACCGCTGCCTGGTTGACACACTGGGCAAGGTCGGCGCGCGAAAACTGTAAAATCTGTTGGCCAGGGTCCCATAAGTATTGTGCTTCGGCTATAACGCAACGGCGCGCTAGAGCAACCATGTCCTGTGGATTGCCAGGCGCAATAATTACTAGTGAATGACGCAGCCCACTAGCGGCTGGCAAAATGCAACGCTTAGCCATCGCCCCAACCGAGAAAGCTGAAATTTGATTATCGTCGCGGTCGGTCATTATGTATGCTGCAGCGGTAGCTAACTTTTTTGTGATTGTCAGCTGCGTCGTTGCTATCCCTTGTTTGGTAAGCCATTTATGATAATTTGTAAAATCATTACCCGCGCTGCCATACAAATGTGGTTGCTCACCTAGCAGCGACAAATTATAGGCGATGTTACCGGCCGTGCCCCCAAAGCTTTCGCGTACTGTTGGAACTGCGAACGACACGCTCAATACGTGTAGCTTTTGAGGCAGCAGATGGTCACGGAACCGCCCTAAAAAATACATTACCCGGTCGTACGCGAGTGATCCATACACAACCACGCTACGTCCGGCACCCAGGCTACTCAATTCCATATCTAGCGGTTTACTATTTCCCTTGCAATCGCCAGCTCCTCGTTAGTTGGAATAGCGAGCACTGGTATTCCCGAAAGTGTCGGCAGCCCGCGCATGATTAGGTTCCGCACGGCCTCGTTACGTTCGCCAATGCCGCCTGTGAACACGATGGCATCAACGTGTCCCAAAATAGCAGCGTAAGCGCCAATGTACTTCTGCACGCGATAAAGGAACATCTTAAACGCGAGCTGCGCTGCCCGCCGCTCAGCCACGCTAACTTTTTCCAGCGCCTTGAAGCCCAGTACTTCATAACCCGCCCGCACCAGCACCTCGCGCATATCCGCGACACCGGCAACACCCTTCAGCCCCGACTCCTCGTACAGGAGCTTACGCAGCTTGGCTGACGTCATACCACGCTGCTGAGCCAGGAATAGCACGATTCCAGGATCAAGATCGCCCGCCCGCGTTCCCATTACCAGCCCCTCGAGCGGTGTGTAGCCCATGGAAGTATCAACCGCCCGACCTTCCCTAACCGCAGTTACACTCGAACCCGAACCAAGGTGGCAGGTGATAAGGTTCAAGGCGGCAAGCGGCTTAGCTAAGCGACGCGAGGCTTCCTGCGCCACATAGGCGTGTGAAATACCGTGAAAACCATAGCGCTTTATCTTGTAGCGGCGCGTAAGCTCCAGTGGTAAAGCATAGCTGCGGGCGTGCTCAGGTAGCTCGACAAACCATGACGTATCAAACACCGCCACCTGCTTCGCCCGCGGCAGAACACGCTTCGCCATCCTCGCCACCAAGAGTTCGATCGGATTGTGCAGGGGTGCCAGCGGGCTAAGACGTTCTAACGATCTTAAACCAGCGGCGTTAAGCACCATTGGTTGGTGATGTTCGCCCCCGTGTACCACGCGATGCCCAACAGCCGCAATGCTAGTGTGTTTAAACTTATGCCAGGCCAGCGCCTTAAAAACATAAGCCATGGCGGCCTTATGGTCCCGGAAATTCTGTTCGCGCACCAGGGTTGTGCCTTGCAGTCTGAACTCACTGAAACTCGCCTTGGTACCTATACGCTCAACTACTCCCCGTCCAATTTCGTGCAGACTGCCGGCCTCATATAGTGCCCACTTCAAAGTGGCACTCCCGGCGTTAAGCACCAATAGATACCGTACGGTTGATATTGGCTGAGCCATAAGCTATACCAATGTCCCCTCTTCGCCACCTTTGAGGCCAGCGGTATTGGCTTCATCGGTATCGATCATAAACGAAAGTTCGTCAACTCCAGCACGCGAGCGCACAAAGACATCATGGAATGTTACTGGCCTGCTGCCGTTGGTACGAATAGAAACCTTATCGCCGTGTTTCAGTTCCAAGTTTTGCGCTTGCTCTGGACTAACATGTAAGTGTCGTTGGGCTACGATGACGCCTTGGTGCAGTGTGACGCGACCCTTGGGACCCTCGAGGACACACCCTGGCGTATCATCAAGCGTACCGGAAACCCGCAGCGCTGTATCAATACCAATGGCGCGGCAATCTCTTACCGCAAGTTCAACCTGTGTTTCGGCACGAATAGGCCCAACTACTCGCACTGGTAATATTGCCTTAGGCCCAATTACCGCAACAATTTCATGTGAGGCAAACTGCCCCGGTTGCGAAATTTTTTTACGCACATGCAGCTCAGCGTTGGGCCCGAACAACGCCGCTAGATGTTCGGCACTAAGGTGTACATGCCGCGCCGAAACCTCTATGAGCACTTTTCGTTCAGCCATATTTCCTCCGGAACGATGCTATCCCGCGCAAGTTAAGTATGCCGCGCTGGGCACCGGCTTGCATAATTACGGAACTGGCGTTATACATGCCCCAATCCATGGCCTCGCGTACACTTCCACCTGAGCTTAGGTATCCGGCTAGCCAACCCGAACCGAAGGCGTCACCGGCGCCGGTAGTATTGACAGGCTTAACTGGGCAGGCAGGGCGAAAAAAAATCTTATGACCATCAAAAAAATAGGCGCCGGCCCGACCACAGGTAATCAGCACGCCTCGTGCTCCAGCGGCAGCAAAGGCACGGGCAAGGTCTGGCGGTCGTCGCGCTTTGAGCCGGAATTTGCCCGCCAGCAAACGTCCCTCGTCGTCATTAATATCGAACACGGTTACGTGCTTAAGCAATTTTCTGATCGAGGCTGGTTGTTGCAGCTGGACTGAACCAGGGTTCCAAAAAATCGACTGGTCTCGTTGTCCAGCCAGTATAAATAGTCGCCGTAAATTCGAGTACCATCCCGGCACAGCCAGCGCCGTTACATACAGCCAACGGCAGCTCTGGGGGACACGACTTGGTAAAGAAATATTGAGTGCGGCCCCACGCGACACAAACGCAACGTGGTCATGAGCACCGCCCGCTGTAACAATAAAAGCGAGTGGTGTTGTGGCGCGCGCATCACGCTGAATCGTGTCGACATTAACGCCTGCCTGATGCAGATTACGTTGTACCTCATCGCCTCGCCAGTCTTTGCCTAGGCGCGTAACAATTTGCGTGCGCACACCCAAGCGTGCCAGCGCCACCGCCACGTTCGCCGCGCCACCGCCAAAACCGTACACCACATTTTGCGCATCGACCTTGCCGCCGTAAGGAAACGCCAGCACCGGCTGCTCGGCCTTACCCGGCGGCGTTACCAAATCAGCTTGGGAGGTGGTGAAAAGCACGTCCCAAGTAGCGCCGCCAATCACACACACGCTAGGCTTCATACGTGACTAGTATAGCAAGAATGCTTGAGCCTCGCGAGCCACTAACCTATACTATATTCGTATATGCTCAGATGGTACGTGCGCTTTGTCGCAATCGCTCTATTCCTAGTTGGGCTAGCAGGTTTTAGCCTAGCCAAGTTGCCGAATGTTGTGCAGCTCGACCTATTCCAGAGCTTCGTCTACCTCATACTTGGTGGTATCGGCCTCAAGCTGGGCTTTAGCGCGGCTGACATCAAAACGAGTTCGCGCTACGCCCGGGCCACTGGTTTAACAGGTTTTATACTGTTAGGCTTGGGGCTCACCTTTCCCAATCTATTTGACCTATTCCACCTCGAAGTGCCTGAGCACATTTGGCACGGTGTACTCGGCCTCACTGGTTCTGTCATCGGCGAACACTACGGCAAGCAAAATAACTAGTGGCGTGTTGCAGCCTGCTGCAGCGCTTCAAGCGGCAGTAGCGCACACTTCAGGCGATTAGGGCTTGGTTCAATACCAAGCAATTTAACGACGACTTCACTACCAATGGCGCCAAGCTCGGAAGTTAGTTTGCCGACCACGTGCTCAGCCAGCATATCAGCCGAGGCTTGCGACAGCACACACCCTTCTCCTGTCCAGCGTGCTTCAATTACTCGATTGTTCTCTACTTGTAAGAACACCTGCACACTATCACCACACGACGGGTTGGTCACTCCGCTCTGGTAGGTAGCACCAGTAAGTTCGCCCCGGTGACGTGGATGCTTATAGTAGTCTAGAATGTTCTGTTGGTATATATCCATCAGCTAGAATTGAGAGGCTACGCGGTGAGTAATTGTTGGGCTTTTTTTATACCCTTCACTAACCGATCGATCTCAGCCCTGGTGTTGTAAATCGACAAGCTCGCGCGCGTGGTGGCTGCCAGGCCAAAACGACGATGCAGTGGCTGCGCACAATGGTGCCCGGCACGCACGGCAATCCCATCCTGATCAAGTACGCTAGCTAGGTCGTGCGGATGGATATTTTTAACTGTGAAACAAAACATCGGCCCGCGCCCGGCCGCATCCTTGGGACCGACCAAGCGGAGCTTCGGAATAGCGAGTAATGTCTGTAAACCGTACTCGGTAAGATCACGTTCATGATCCTGAATAGCGGCCCAGCCAACCTGATTCACAAATTCAAGCGCCGCGCCTAGGCCGACGGCCTCGGTAATAGGCGGTGTGCCAGCCTCGAACTTCGCTGGCAGTTCGGCCCAGGTGGAATCGTCCCACTGCACTTCATTTATCATGTGTCCGCCGTATAAAAATGGCGGCATGACCTCCAGTAGTTCACGCCGGCCGTACAGTAGGCCGATGCCCGAGGGGCCGAAGATCTTGTGCCCTGTAAATATTAAAAAGTCACAGCCCAGGCTTTGCACGTCAAGCGGCACGTGCGGTGCGGCTTGGGCCGCGTCTACAATTACAACCGCCCCCACCGAGTGCGCGCGCTCAATTATCGGCCCTAGATCTGGTATGGTTCCGAGCACGTTCGACATGGCGGAGATGGATACAACTTTAACACCCTTCACTAGCAACTCATTAAGTTTAACCAAATCCAGCCGGCCTTCTTCAGTTACCGGTGCAAATATTAAATTAAGCTGGTAGCGCTTGGACATTTGCTGCCACGGCACCAGGTTGGCGTGGTGCTCCAGCTGTGTAAGCATCACGCCATCGCCTGTTTTAAGGAGTTGGGCGTATGACTGCGCCACTAGGTTCAGCGACTCGGTGGCATTCTTGGTGAAGATGATTTCAGCTGGCTCGCGGGCGTTAATAAATTTCGCTACCGCTGCCCGTGCACCCTCGTAGGCGGCTGTCGCCGCCTCAGCCACACGGTACAAGCCGCGGTGAACATTGGCATAATTGGAACGCTGAAATTCGTCCATGGCCTTGAGCACCAGCGCCGGCTTTTGGGTGGAGGCAGCGTTGTCGAGGTAAGCAAGGTTATGATTCCGTTTGTCCGCAAACAACGGAAAGTCTTTACGCAGGTTGAGCAGCATGGGCAGCAAGGTTATGTTCCAGGCGTGCCACAACTTCGAGCGGCACTCCGATAAGGGCAGGCGCTAGGAACGCTCGTACCAAAAGCTCGTGTGCCGAAGCTGGTGGTAAGCCACGTGATCGCAAATAGAATAGCTCATCTGGTGACAGGCGTCCAATGGTCGCGCCGTGCGAGGCCTTGACATCGTCAGCTAATATCTCGAGGCTCGGTACAGATACGGCTCGGGCACGCTCGCCTAATAACAGCGCCTTGTCCGACAGGTAGGTATCGGTACCGTGCGCCCGCGGTGCGATCTTCAGCATGGCGTGCAACGAGCTGAACGAGCCATCAGACTGCACGCGCCGGGCGGTAATGCGACCGCAAGTAC